>Ga0065711_1004266_pt1 | contig 24319 bp, 15 predicted proteins | sample Hoacrofraction12_FD_59098 | JGI IMG/M metagenome (GOLD analysis project Ga0065711, IMG submission 59098) | Hoatzin crop microbial communities from Cojedes, Venezuela - Epithelial fraction 12 v2 (version 2) | ecosystem: Host-associated > Birds > Digestive system > Esophagus > Crop | place... | reverse complement strand
AAAAAAAAAAAAAAAAAAAAAAAAAAAAAAAGATGGTTCAGAGAGCTAATGTGATGCCAATCTTTGCAAAGGTTAAAAGCATCCAAGCTGCTGTCCTGATTATCCTATCCTAATTCAAGATACTGTATTACAATATAATCTGATTTTATGGTAAAGACAGATGCAAAGTTCTATATAGAATATCATAGATTTGGGAAATACAGGTATCTGGGGGTTTTAGGGGGTGTTGAGCTGGTGTATGTTTTTTTTCTTTTTTTTTAACAGATCTGCTATTATACACGGTTAATCCAACAGACAGATGAAAATCACTGAGCTGGGACTTAATCAGTACATGTAAAACAAGAAACCAGAAGACGCAAGATAATGCCTTAAGGGGAACAGAGTTATTCTTAAAAGACACTACTCAGAAAATACAGTAAAAAAAAGAAACATTTAAAGGAGATTTACGAACCAAATGGCACTTGGTCATGGGCTAAAAATCCAGCAGCTGTGGGGCAAACTGATGCTGTAGAACAACATTAAGTTCTTATCACTGTGTTCTAGAAGTAATTGATAGAGTCGCAGTTCATCCATTCTGCAGAACACAATTAGGGCAGAACAGATAACTGAAAAGCAGTGGTACCAGTCACAGATCCTCTTGCCCTGAACTGGTCGTACGAAGAAGCGAAGGGGCTCGTCCCTTCTCTTCCTACAGCAGCAGCTCAGACTTCTGCCCCTTCGTGCTGCAGACTGGCAATGTTTGAGCAGATGGGAACTTCTGCCTCTCTATTGCAGGTACCTATCACATGCCAACAGATATGCATTTGAAATAAATACCAGTATATTCCTCAAAATTAAGTGGAGGAAAGCAGAGTTTGATAACTAATATTTAGGAACACTCAAAACCAGAAGTGTTACCCTCAAAGTTCTCATTTGCGAAGAATCTCAAGGAAAGTTTACAAACTTTGTGAAGACCAAGGGCTTTTCAGCTATCTGGCAGATGCTAACGAAACAGTAATATTCAGGTGTCGCACTATGAAGCCTATGACAAAGTCAGCCAGGAACCTCCAACAACAGAGAGATGGTCTGCTGAAGGCAGAACTAAGGCAAAGCAAGCCAGACATGAGATTTAAGAAACTGAAATCTTTCAGCATTTCTCACTTCTCCAGGAAAGTAAATCAGGGGAACAGAAGCCCCCTGTTTCATTTACATCAGGCAGCCATTTGAGGGAGTCAAACCCTTAGAAGGCTAGAGGTGGTTTGGTTAGACTGTTTCAAAAGGCATACTAGTGTATCACAATCTTCTCTTATTTAATTGCTTTTAATCTTAAGATCAGTTAAAAGCATTTCTGGTTCAAACAAACAGAATCCAAAACATATTGCATCTGTGTGTTTCAAAGTTTAACAATTTCTGCTATTTAGTACCCAAACTATGCAGTAAGCACAGAGTCCTCTCTGGGTATTACTATACTTATACTATATCTATCAGCTAGCTGTTTTTTTTTTTTTCATATATATATATAATATATTATTTATAGTCAACTTTCAGGTGAGTAGTCCCAGAAATATTTGACTTACTCCTACCAATAAAAAATAAGTTAAATGAAAAATTAAAGAACAAAATTTTCTGTTAAGACCAAAAGCAAACAAAGCTTAGAACCCAGTTTAGTTTAAATAACTGTAAACAATACGCATTTTTGTAATATCACTAAGTTGGGAGAGTTGTCTTTTAAAAAAGGAAAACAAAAACAAACTCACAAACCTGCTCTAACAAGAACTAGTATTCTGCCTTGCAAACATCTGTGTTTAATCCATGTAGAATTTGTAAACGAGATGTCAGGCCTTTAGAAGTAAAGGAAAAGATATTTTCCTTTATTACAGTATTTAAAGGCTATCACTTAAGTGGTTTTTTTTTAATAGCTTGTCATTTATATAATAAAAACAAGTGTTTATACAAAGATACAGTTTCTTTTTCAAAAAAGCAGATCAGTTGAGTGTTTCATACTTTAATATATAAACCAAAATATATGAAAGCTATAAAAACATTAACGTGTGCCACGTATTAAACATGTAGCCTTGTATTTTAATGCTTACATGTGTAGATTAAAAAAAATTATCACAATGGAAATTTTACTTTCAATTATCATAAACAGACCAAAATACAGAGCAGAAACATGCCATTTCTGAAACTTGACAATTAGCATCACTTACTCTCTCCAACAGCAGCTAGGCTTCAAGTTGCACACCATAAGCATAAGCTAACATTCTACCAATGGAAGCGTGACAAAATGCATTAAGACAAAATACTGCCAGTAAATGAATGTTTTAGTCTACTTCTTTTTATTTAGTAATTTATTTTTTTTAAAAAAAAAGACAGTTTGAATTGGTTTTATAGGGTTGGGGGTTTTTTTGCTGTTCTGCTATCAAAGGTCTTCTTTAAAACTGTGCTGTTAACAATATAGTCACATTACAACTAAACAAAAGACAAATAATAACAGACCAGCTGCTTTTTACTTTTTAATAACCATAATTCCCAAATGCTGTTCTTCCTCTCTGCATAGGGAAATTGTTTTATTTGGCACATTAAGGATAAAAAAAGTCAAAAACTGAACCAAAGCTTACAAACCTCCCATTGTAAGTTAGTAGTTATAAGGAAGAAAGCCAGACATCAATGTCATGGCAAAAATTAAAAACAAAAAAACCACACACACACGACATAGGGAAAAGGTTTTCCAATGATCAATATCATCAGAGCCTTGTAGATGAAACAAAATACAAACATTACTGTTCAAACCATAATCAGATTGCTAGGAATCTTATCTCAAGTCCTGTTGTGCTCTTACTTACAGTGTGTAAATCCTCACTAAATGGCAAGGAGGCTTTCATGAGCAACATTTCACATTGTATAATTTTTCTTAATCTCAAGTTTTAATGCAGATACTTAAAGATCTGTAAAGTCCTGTAAACTCTGGCTGCTTTCCAGCAGTCTGCCCCAATTGCTCCTTCGGCAGCACTTTGTTTCCCTTCAAGTAGCGTTTCACACTGTGGTATCTCCAAAGTCCTTGTTCCAGCGAATATACGCTTCCAGGGTCTGAGGGCTCAAACTGCGCTTTATCTTCTTCAAAGACTCGGTGAAATCTGATAGTTTGATATTTCTCATCTAAACATAAAGTGAAAGACATCAGGATCATAAGTGGTTTACGTACTCCAGTTTATTCAAGAAGTACTTCAGTATTCGCTTGTAACAAAGCATACTCTACAACTGCTTTGTCTTGATACGAGAAAGAAGTTTTTTTACAGTGAGAACCTTCACTCACTGGAACAACCTGCCCGGGGACGTGGCAGAGTCCCCCTCGCTGGAGATTTTCAGCATGTGACTGGGCAGGGTGCTAGGTCATCTCATCTAAGCTTCCTTTCCCATGAAACGTTGGACCAGATGACTTTCCAAGGTCCCTTCCAACCTGGGCTGTTCTACGATCCTGTGACCTGATGCAAGAGTCTTGTAATTTATCAGTATTCACCACTTTTAATAAACTAACATTTGGTAATGGTAATGTCTGCTCTGTTATTCAACAGCCCATGAGACCGCTGCTACTTCCTATCTCACTTGGTGGTGCAAGCCGGTGCGTATGAGGGCACAGAACTGAGCAAAGAGTAAGACGCGGGATTCTTTTTAACACATTTATGGCACAGCTCTGCATGCCAGCAGTCAGGCACTGAAGTTCCCGCCCTTACCACAACTGCATTCAGGTCACAGGGTGCTGTCAGCCCAGTAATCCCCGTTACCTAACCTCTCCGATTCAACACATGCCTTTCAGCGGCTTGCTGAGGACGTGGTCACAAGCAGGCATTTTCCACCTGGAGAAATTCCCAGGCAGGATGGGAGATAACCAAAGTGTGCGGAACAAGCAGTCTCATTATTAAAAGAATATTAGCATTACAACTGGAGAAGATTCCCCATGTTTCTTTGGGACTAGTGTTTATAGGCTATTGGAGGTAAACTTGCATTCACAACAAATCATCACAGATGTTCTCATCTTCCTGCAACAAAACCTTTCAGCTTATCATAGCCTTTGCCACGACCTCAGGCTGAACACAGAAAGCAACAGGGGAATTAAGTTTTGCTTCATTTTACCCTACGTACCTGTGGTTTGCACGCATATTAGAACAGAAACTTTTATACACAACCAACCTCTTCCTTTTCTTTTTTGATGGTTACAGATGCAATGTGTAGTGAGGAACTTAATCGAGGGGTTTTTTGCTTTATGATGGTCCATGTGAATGAGTATTATACGTATGCACAAACAAATCTGTTTTAAAAATCCTTTAGAGGTTCTCCCTAAGATGACTTGCTTTAATGTAAAGATGCAGGGGGCTCGAGGGGTAGGGCAGAAATAAAATAAATCATTTGACATAATACTTCTGGGAATGTTTTGGGGGAGTTACACTGCGAGAAAATGAAAGCCAGGCCTCTGACATCATCTGATAGGCAACAGATGAAGCTGCAGTTCCGTGCGAAGGAAGAGACAGGACAGTCAGCTGAAACTAAGACCAGCAGAGACCCACTGTCAGAAAAAGAGGTGTTCTTAAGCCTGATAACCAACAAACTACACAAAGAACCTCACACACCTGAGGACAGATTTTCTTCTCAATTACTATTTACTAGATAAAATGTACTAGAATTTTCTTCAATGAAGAAGTAGTCAAAAAGGGTAATAGCCCCCAAAAGTTATGCCAGGTGTTTTGTATGAGACTATGTGTAAATAAAGGCACCTTAGAAGTTTCTGGTGAGCGTGCATTCTATTCAAAGGGGAAAATACAACTGCTAGAACAGCATACCTCACTGGCAGACATGTTCTTCACCTGTTCTGGTTTTAATTCTGTAAAAATAAAGGAAGATTAGCAAGTTTCATAAGAAAACATTTCACTGCTTCTGACAACTAAAGCACATTAAAAGCACTTTTATTCTGAAAAAACCCCCACAGCTAAAAATTATACCTCTCTGCCCCAACACAATCTCCTGTATAGAAAGTCACACAGTGTTTTTACCTCCTTCTCCCCCATTTATCAGCTCCTCAGCCAGGCTGCTCCCACACTCAAGCACTGCGGAGACAGCACAAGGCGGTAGCAGAACTACATCCTTCTTCCCAATATACGGGGAACAGCACTCAGCTGGAACAGAGCTGCCCTCCCCCGCATTATGCCCGGTATGTACAACCCCCCACCCCTCAAACACACATGATTTTCAGGAAACAGAAAGGTACTGTCAGCCAAAAATACAGAAATAAATCAGGCAGGGCACACAGGAGCGCTTCCTGCGCTATGCAGTACTGGTGGGACCTACCCGTTCCCGTATCCTTCCCCATTTTACATGTTTGTTTGGTTTTTTTACTTGCAATACTCTGACAGTATCAACATATTACAGCAAACTTTTTGCTCCGAGGGTGCAAGAAAAAGAATCTAGGCAGGACCGGCAAGGCTGACATTAAAAAAACAAATTGTTTTATATGGAATCCAGGAGCAGGTGGAAGAAATAGGCTGCACAACATTTCATGGTCTCTTCTCAAAATGGACTTGCACATGAAGTGATTTGTCAGCAAAGCCTGCATATCTAAATGCGCACATTATTAATTCAACCACGCTGAATAAATATATTCGAAGTCTTAGCAAATGTGATGTCTCTTGTGGAAGCTATTCGATGCAGCACTGTTTCCCAGTTATTACGTAGGATTTTGGAAGATGTGCCTTACAATCTCAACAGCTGAAAGTAGGTGGGCAAAACCCCATTACTTTCCAGCAGCTGCTTTCAAAGATAGTGCACTGGCAAAACTGCATGCTATATAGGATTTTTGACTCAAAATTAATAAACACACCCACAAAACATGCACAGACCTCTCCTCCCGATAAATCATTTAAGAGAGTTGCAACAACTTTCATTTACACACAACAGGCTGATACTGCAGAACACATCTGCTCTGGCTGCCTTTAGTACCTTTCTGTCAGGTAGCACAGCGTGTCTGCAAATGGAAAACTAACATCACATCTTCACAAAATCCCACTACTGGCCTCCACTAAACAAAATCACCCCCTTCGGATACAGCTACTGGACACTTAATGACTAGGTAGTGAAATAGAACAAAGTGGGGGGGGGTGTTAGGATTGGGAGTTTTTTTTCCCCTGGAAAAAAATATTCATTTTGCATTAAAATGGTATTTTTCAAAGTTGGACCTGTCAAAGGAAGAACAAGTATAGGTAAAATCTACTTAAGTCACAGTTGTCATCTGGATCACAATTCAACATTAAGAAGATCTAAAAATAAAAAAGCTACACAATTCAAACCATATAAAACAAAAAAGCCAAACACAAAAGTGCTTTGTTTCGGTATTTCCTTCCTTTAGACTTGAAAGAGATCTGCCCACTTCCTAAGTCAAGTAATGCAGTCAGTGATTGCTATTCAAATAATAATTTGGACACAACAGACCTGACACCAGCCTAGGAAAGATGTACTAGTTGGAAAAAAAAAATATCCACAAATCTGTGGAAAATACTTCACCCTACTTTTCTCTTAAGATGCAAAAATTGTCTGTTTCACATGGTGAGCTACCGAAGGGTTTAGCATAAGGTAAATCTTATAGAGATGCTATTATGAGGAACAGACCAAAATCCAATCTAAAAAGCTTAATTTCAGAGGTTTAACAGTTATAAAGATGTAGGCAAATATAACATCTCTAATATCAAGGGCACAGAGTTTTTTCAAAACCTAAATAAAAAGCTATGCAGCTTACCTCGAATAGGGCCCAGCGCTGCATCCTTTGCTAATGCAGTTAAATCACTTCCAGAGTATCCATCTGTCATTCTTTGTCAAAGGAAAAAGTCGGGGAAAAGAGGAGGGAAAAAACCCAAAGCTTACTTTAAACCCTATCAGTTTAATTGCAGATGATTAAAGCGTTACTTAATCAGAAGCAGTATTATTTTGATGTTGTTTTGAAAGTTTCATAAATCAGAAGCGCATTCAACATAAGCGATCTATATTTAAGTCATTCCCAGATTAAAGTACAGATATTCAAGTCCCAAATAACATGCTAGGAAAAGCAAAAAGAGCAACCAGCTTGGATTTGCAGATGAGAACTAATCTCGAGCACATTCACTATTCCTGTTATGAGAATGCCCTATCCCTAGTTTGTCATCATTTGTTGCAGATGAATATAAAACCAAAAATTCAACTGTGCTGTACTCTTTCAACCTGATCAATACAATGAGAACCCAGATTCACATACATTTATTGTGATTTGATCACAAGACCAGTTTTCTGAATAAAATTATGTGTGCTTTTACTTGACAGAGACAGACAAAGGGCAAAAGCCGGCATTGCTAAAAATCTAACAGTAGTGTTTGGTTTCGAAAATAAGTGATAGCTTTACAGTAAGCCCTTCACAGAAAGCCATGGTAGTAGTTGACCACTAGACTCGAGGGAGTACAAAATTCTACTAATTCAGAAGAGTAAATACAGATCTGAAAGGCAGCACCGCCCTGCTTAGCAAGTAACAGTACAGACAGCACTATTTCTGGTGGAAGACTTTCTCCAGTGCTGAAGGTTTGGTAACACAGAGACTGCACCCTCAGAGCACCTGGCAAGCTTCTCAGCTCTCAGAATTCTGCCTGCATTTTCGCAGAGTACCGAAACAGCCTCCTATAGTTTACAGACATAAAATGATCTCTGGCACAGCTCAGTCTGACTCGCCAATCGATCCCAACATTACAGCCTAAACCTGGAATTGCTAGCGACCGAGAATCAACCAAGGGACCCGAGATGGCTGCAACAGCCTGAGCCACAGCCTCAGTGGTTATCTGCAGAAGCCTGAACACTTTACACATTTAGCTTCAAATAAGAGTTATAATTCAGAATTCAATAATTATAATTGGAAGTGAAATACAGTAGACAGGTCCTTATTCAGAAAGAAACAGGTTCTGTAAGTGTGTCTTGCACACACTTCCCACTGATTTGGGAAATAATATAGTGTAAATATGCAGGTATTCTATAAGTGAACTGAAAGTAAGATAAACTGTGCTATCTACTGGCGTTTATTTGGGTTTTTTTCATTGTATTTTTCATTACTGTGTCAACCTTAATGACGAAAAACATGAAATAACTTAGTTTCATAACAGGAAGGGTATCTACCCACATTTTCCCAATCAAGTATGAAACTGTAAAGAATCTAAAATTATCCAGTGCTTGCTCTGCTGTGTTGGTAACCCCTTCAACACACCTAGCTATAGACAAGCAAAGAAAAGTTGCTTCTGACTTGAAATGTATTCCAAGTGCAAAACTGGCATTGCCTTTTTGCATCGGGCAAGAGAGCTGGACTGCCTGGGGGATGGGTGGAGAGAAGAATCCCCCTCCCTCCTCAGAAAGAAAAGCACTGATGAGCATGTTTCAACAACAGAAACCCAGCCAGGTGGTGTAGGGAAAGACACGCACACATATATAAGGACATATTAAAACACTTTCAGACAGCCTGAGAGGAGACCATCTTCCCAAAATGCACGCAACTCATTCTCTCAGCAACCGCTGTCACTACCTGATGATTTACATTAGTTACATTTTGAATGAATGAAACAATCTGAATGAATGCAGTAGGTAAGTATATTTATTTAATATAGTTACAACATACTTACCTAGCTAGTTGTGCCAGCTCTTTTTGGGTCAACGGACTTCCTTGCTTGCTTAGAAGATTTTTTAGCAATATCAGTCTTGTCTGAAAATATGACGCATTTATCAGATGTAGAACTCATTTTCACAGTACACTGAGAATTCTGTTGCAACCACAAAACTACGTGTTTGTCAGGTCAGCTTTTGTGCTTCACTAGTTTAAACTCGCCTGTCATGCTTTTGTGATCAGACTGTACACTATCGTTTCTTCAGGGTAAGAGAGAGAAGTTCGGTAATAATCAGATCAGGGGTCAAACTACTTCTAAAGAGGCACTAAATAAGAATAATACATTAGCATCCTCATCAAAAGCCCTAATCTGTTGTTGAGCTGAAAAACATAAAAGCAAGCTACTTTCATCTTTTGCAATAAATGTTCTTCTCCAGCCAACCAAAACATGCTCCTGCAAGCCCTACTTCAGACTTGCCCATGCCTGCCAGTATGTAAGCAACTCGCTAGACAAGAAACATGGAGTAGCTACTGCCAGACTTGCTACTAGAATGTGTAAAATAATGCAGTGACTTAAGATAGTCTCCAGAATTAAAGCACAGCGTATACAGCCAAGCTGGGCCACAAGTTAACTCACAGAATTGTAACCATCCACTAGGGCAAATTAAGAATAGTCTATGAAATATATTTTATTCTCTTTTTTAATAAGATTGATCTTAAAGAAAATTCATGGAAACCAATACTTACTTCCTCATTTGGTAAAGACACATATACCCGTTTGGTGAATCGCCTAGAAAAAACCCAAACATATATACATATATGCACACACCCACTTTTGTAACTTTTTAGAGTATACAGATCTAACATTGGGTTTGATAAATGTCAAAATTTCACCTACTTGATCAAATTTGAGGGAGTAGAACTACAGATAAAATAAAAAAGAACATCCCCACCCCCTTCCCCCAAGAAACCAAATCAAAACCCAAACAAGATGCATGAGCTACTGGTGTCACCTTCCTCTTATTGAAGTTATGAGTCTCCTCCCAGGGAGCAAACACTCCAAAGGTAGAAATACCACTGGCTACCAGCAACAAAATTAAGCATTTCTTCAGTGTACACAAAGAGTCTTTGGAATCACTAAGACTAGGTTTTATTTGTTCAGACAGTGCTGACATGCCTATTTTCCTCAATCAAGAAGGATGAGAGAAGCAAGTATGAGAACTTGCAGAAAAAACATCCTAAGGCAAGTCTACAGCAAGATCTGTAACTGCATGGGACACAGGACGTCCAATATCCACAAAGAAGAAATAACGGACTTCATTGGTCAAATTTCTTCCTTCATCCTGCCATTAAGATCCAAATGATAAAAAAGCAATAGATAAGATGCAGCAAGAGGGTTATACAGTGCTGACTTGGTCTCAGAAGGCACTGCTGTTTTAGACAATTCCAAGGCCACCATGCTTGGGCAGATGTATCTCAAAAGAAGCGAGGCAGGCTCCTCTTTGAGAAGTTATTTAACTTTGCCAAACAGCTTTTTCAACTTCTTCCAAAACTTAAAACAACCAAGACACTAAGTAGCAAAACCTGCTCTTCATAATGAATACTATATTACCGTATTCAAACAAAGGAAGAGACATTTTGATACCTGAGAACAGCATCATCAAGCTCCTGTGGCCTGTTTGTTGCTCCCATCACAAGTATTCTGTCCTCTCCAGAAGACTGCACCTGTATGATGTAGGAAGGCAAGACAGCTTTTGCTTTAGATCAAGCAGTAATACAACAAAACCAATTAGAGACTTGCTGTGTATTCAGCACAATGATGGGATCTTACTGTATGTGCCTTTTTTTTTTTCCCCATGCAGTTAGCTTTAAAACATTATTTAGTAAATGTAAAGTCAAGCTAGGAAAAAGTAAAAAGAAAAAAAAAAAAAGAAGGAATGAAACACAGGACACTATGCCCAAGTTATGTTCCTTGAAGACAGTCTTGTAAGAGCACAGATGTGGCTGTGGCATTGCATGTTACAATGCTGGAGAAAACTGAGACTACAAAAAGCACTCAGAAGTTTAGTCATCCAGAAATAATTATGCTTAAAAAGCTGGAAACTTTCTGCTGTTGTGGGTTTTAATGCCAAACATTGTTTTGAAGGCTACAGAGAAAAGAGAAAATCAAAACTTTACACTAAGGTACAGCCAGAACCACTAAATCAGAGCGGAGATTCATCTAATATGGGTCTCGCAAGAAGCTAGCAATCAAAATGAGAAGCTACTGAATAGTGCACAGACACAGTAATTTCCACCCCTCAATTCACTCAATTGCAAAACTTGATTTTATATCCAAGAATATGGAGACTTACAGCTTCCAGACTTCAGAGCAAACATTTGGGTACCAGACACGTGTTATTATTCACCTGGTGCCAAATCCTTCATGGACTTAAGTTCATTGCTGCCTTACTGATTCCAAGAAGTTCCACAAAAATGTTGTATGTTATAGTTGCACCTTGATCCAAAGTTTGCTAACTTGCTAATTATGCTTAATTTTCCCCTTTCCATTTTAAGGGAAAACTGGGTGGGCGTGTGTGTAGTAACTGCTGCATATCATTGTCACATTGCATTATTTGTCCTGATTCATCCCACTTCGGGGATGTTTCTCCTGATCTTCTTGTCTCTCTATATAGTTATCTCCTCCTTCTGTACCTCATTTCTGTTGCTTCACCACTGGAGCCATATTCCACTGTGCTAGTGGAATATAAACTAAGATTGTTCAATACAAATACCAGTGCTGTGTGACAGAAAAGTATTCTGAAATTCATTCACGTCCCCCCCACCCAACTACGAAACTGCAAACAAGGATTCAACTCTGCCTAGCCCTCAGGTGTCCCTCTTGCCGTGTAAGAACATTTGTTCTCACAAGTCCTTTATTGTTACCATTTGTTATCCTTTCTTCTCTGTTCAGTGTCTTTCAACCCATTATTTCAGCTCATCTCCAGATTACTACCTTTCACCCCCAACTGAATTTTACAGTACACTACAGTAAGCAGGTGAAAAATTAACAGCAATAGAAAAAAGCAGTTTGCCGAACAAGGTGGGAGGGGCAGGGGGGAACAGAATGGACAGGGACAGGACACAGCTAAGCCCCGGCAGCCAAATCCCATTTGTGCTTCATCTGTAGCTTGTACTGACACCCACTACATCAGCCAATTCAGCTAAATCAAACAACACTCAAGACTAAATACTTACACCATCGAACTCTATTAAAAATTCTGTTTTTAGACGCCTACTAGCATCATGTTCGCCTTCTCGTCTTTCACATAAAAGGCTATCAACTTCATCTGAAAAAAACCCAAATAAATACATCTTAATTAAGCATACAACATTAAAGTCTTCGTATTTGCCTAAATTCTTTTGCTAATATAGGGCTCCAACACGAGATATCAGATCTTTATTCCTTAGGAGACAGACAGATCTTAAAAGTTTAAAAGCTTGTATAATGTGTCATCCTTTGAATATGTAACACCAACCACAGATGAGAGAAAAAAATCTTGCTGATAATAAACTGCAACTCAGGACAAGCAAAATCCATTTCCATATTTGAAGTTTAATACATAAATGGACTGACTTACTTTACAAACATAGTACAGCATTTGTGTTTCTGAGGGTACTGCTTCCCACTATTAACGCCAATTAAGTAACACAACAGTAATCTAGCGTGCTCTGTATGGAACTATCCATCAGCCAGCAGGTCATATCCAACACATGTGTACTACACTGCAGAATCACCCAAAGAAGTTTACCCAATGATTCCAACTTGGCAAGTCAAAATATTTAAGAAAATATACATAAGTCAACAACATTTAAGGTCTTACCAATAAAAATTATAGAAGGCTGAAGCTCTCTGGCTACTGCAAAAAGAGCACGCACCAGTTTCTCCCCTTCGCCCACCTAAAACAACAATGAACTGGTTTTGGAGGGGGTTTAGAAAACGTTTATTACAAAACAGCTAACATAAGGACCTACACAAAATCTTGCTGATAGCCAACCACACTCAGTCCATCCATACACACTCAGGTTATAACAAGTTCAGTATTACATATGACAGCACTACTTATGACTTGGAAGAAATATTGCAACTTCATTGATGATCACAATTGAGTTGTCAAGAGATTTGGTGCCTAAATTATCAGAGCAAAAGGGAGATGGGACCCACGTCATTTACTTTTTAAAGAAGAAAGAAACCCCACAACCACTCATCTATATGACAGCCAGGGTCATTCTGAACTGCAAAAGCCTTTGACATTGAGTTATCACAAGCACAGCACAAAGTATTTTACTTCACAAGTCACTTTTTTAAAACTTGATGTCCACTAGAGGCTAGCAGTTCACCAAGGACTCCTCAGAAGTCTCTGGCCTTCTTAAGCCCCAATTACAGCATGTGTGTTTTCAGATCAATACAATGTACAGCTGCTACTTACGTATTTTGAAGTAAGGCTTGCCGCACTTATATTAAAGAAAGTAGCATTTGATTCTGCAGCCACTGCTTTGGCCTAGGAGAGAAGGGGGCGGGGGGAAGTACTTTTTAAAACAAACTGAAAACACCTCTCTGCTTTTGTAGCTAGCACTCATGTCCTGACTGATGATTTTGAAAGGGAACATCCTGTAGGTGCTACAGAAAACTTCTGTACAGGCCTCTTAGAAATGGGAACAGGTAAGTGGTTGAACAACCAGAGAAACTTCCAGACTCTCTTCAGCTTCTCTACTCACATCATCTCCATAGCCAGCTACAACTTGCTTACTGAAGAATACAAGTCTCCACCACCATTCAATGTCTCCTGAGCAGACATGTGAAACAGCTAAGGGTGGTAATTTAGGGTAGCGGTTGGATCAAGTCACATTAAAAATTACATGTTTTTCTCTCCATACTCTAGCTATACGAAAACTGTTTTCAGAGGAAATCCAGGAAAAAGAATCAGTTCAGCCAGAATGCTCACACAGAGTACCCTCTTCTTTAACAGTTTCACCACGCTCAAGAAATTATGATTCCCTGGTTATACAGTTTAATTTTAGTGATTAGCAATTATGTTCCAGTATGTGAAACATAACAGATGAGGCAGAGTGAGCCGCTCAGCATTCACACCCCTGCACTTTGGAGCTGACCCAGCCTCAGCACCAGCACAGGGCGCATGCAGCTGCGGCCACACCGCGCGATGCGGGACGATGCGCCCGGCTCCGCTGCCTCAGCGCACGTCCCGCTCCCGGGCTGACGCAAGCCATTTCCCTCTGCTTCCCTGAACGCAGCACACCAGGCTCAGCAAACAAGCAGCAGCCCGACAGTTCCACAGCGCTCACGCTCCTTGCGCATCAGCGCGGAAGGCAGACAGCCCCCTTTCTGGCTGCTGTGCTCCCTCCCCATGTCCAAAATGCATTTCCAGTGCATTTCAGTGGAGGGCAAGCCATTTGTGATTAATCACTGCTGTACACAATTAACCATGTTACTTTCACTCTCTCTGAAAATGAAAATTGGATTTGCCAGTTAAAGTTGTAAAATATTACTTGTGATATTGAAGAGAATTAAATAGAGAACAGTTTAGCAACTCCCTCCCCTGTAAAATACACAGTTAAGAACAATTTTGCATTTTTGTATTAAATTAGCACCGTAACACATATCCAGGAAGAACATACAGTTTATTACTACAACCCAGACTGAAAGCCACCCCTCATGGCTACATTTTAAGCCCACTAAGTCACGCATGAAGCAATTTTCTCACCAACATTGTCTTCCCGTTTCCTGGTGGGCCGAACAGCAATAAACCACGTGCAGGAGCTCTAAGTCCTGTAAATAACTGAAAAGTACATCATCGTAAGCTACTTTCAAAGACTTAAAGAAAACCTTGATGCACCACCTCAAGGAACTGGTTTAAGACTGAGGAACGGCTCACTGGCTGGTACCGGTAGCAACAGCAGCAGTGCTACAACAGCATAGGTTTTTAGAGAACCACATTCTATTACTGACTTCACCTAACGCATGTCACTACTGCTTCCGACACAACAGTTCGGTTACATTATGATCATTCTGTGCACAGAGGCACTGTGAAACGAGTATAAGAGGCAGTAACGCATTCCTCAAGACAGCTCAGCAAGTTTAAAGCTTCAATACCATTTAGAAAAGGGAGAAATGCAGGTGCGTAGCAGTAGAGTTAAAGCAATGTTCCTACTAACTCCATATAGAAGAAGCGCTTCATCTTTCTCTTTCTTTAATGAAATGAAGCTTGAGAAGACGTAAGCTTTGATCAAAATTAATTTTACTTAACCACCTACTCTCTCTATATGCTACTGATAATAATCTCGCCCCTCTCACTTTGCCTTGTATTATTCTTTCCTACACTACAAAATTGCACCCATCAGATGTAGCATCACAACAAGCAAATCTACAAATTCTGGTAGGGCACATCTCTTCTAGTTAATCCTGCAGCCTGTCTTCCCCCAGCACTTTGTCTTTACCGGTTTCTTCCAGAGTTTCGGAGTTCTGTTTTTGGCCTCACCCCTCCACTCCAGCCTCCAAAAATTCCAACAAGCAAGCAAAAGGAATAGCAGGGAGTCACTTATATATAACCCCATGCCCAAACACCATCAGCAGTCACTCCTTCCCAGGGTATCCATGGCAAGAAATGGCTCCATCAGCACTGTAGTGCTTTTAAGATGAGCAACCACAGTCCAGCTGCAACTCCCATTTATCACTGACACATATTAAGCCTCTGAAGTTTTTATTAAGAGACTAATCATACTAAATGGGGTCTGAACTAATTGCTACCGTTTTATTAGCACCTTACTGCTGAAATGGTTGCAGTCATGTCTCTACCCATCATTTTCTATTCTTTCACCTCAACTCTTGCTCTCCTACAAAAATACCATTAATTGGCTGGTTTAAATATGAATTTGAGTTCAAAACTTCATTAAGGTTAAGACTGAAGTAGTATTTAATTGACTAAATATTGCCCTATAGTTGCCACATCTATCATGTTCATTTACAAGGAAGAAAGCCAACCTCTTTTCCTGCAAGCAAAGTTTAAAAATTCACAAGTTTCTTTGTCCTTGTTATATCTCAACCTACAACAAGGTCAGGCCCACTGCTAGCTACAGTAAGATGAAAAATACCTTGTTGAAAGTATCAACTATTATTGGAAAAGAGTCATAACTATTCCAAGCCTCGTATCTCAAAGTCGTTCCCACCCAGCTCATGGCATCAGTGTTATGAACAACAAACTTGACGTGAAACACTGTGATAGCAGAGATGGTACAATGACATTTTCCTTCTGCAGTAGAATACCAGAGCAGGCGTATTTGATGCCAAAGCTTTATTTTCCTCAGACCTAGTATTCCTGTGATGTTATGCCAGGTTTAGGGTTTCTTCCTTGTGACACTTCAAAACCAGAAACTGCATTAAAGGAAAGAGGAAGACCACAGAGCAACTCCAGTCACCCGACAATATGACGAGAGACCCGCAAGCAAACAAAAAAGAAGAAACGGGAATTTTGCTTGAATAATCAGCACTGCAGTAAATCACTGCATGCAATTTCTGCTAAAGTCCAGCAACTTTCAGCAAGTACAGCTTTAGAAAATGACCAATTTCATTTTTTTAAAAAGTGGCTCAGAAAATTCCAGTAGTATACAGACCAGACCTGAATCTAGGCAGTCACAGTAGTTGAGGTATTCTGTGATTCTGTGAAATAGGTACCACCTATTATAAACAAAAGCCTAAATGACCAGTTTCCACTCAGCCAATTAAAGAGGAAATCTGCCCTCAAATGTTCTACACCTCAGTGTACTTGCACGTTCACTGCTACACTGCTTTGCATCCTCTCCTGCTGTGAATAAATTATCCAGAATGTCTAACCAACATCCACACAGAGAATATGACAATACCAATGTAATATTTTTCAAATCAGATGGTGTCGTAACATAATTTACCCATACAAATCTCATCTCTTTCACTCTTCCAATTTTGGCCTTGATCCTTCATATGCCCGTACAGGGTTGGACAAACAGCTATAGCTATCTGGAATAGTCAACCTCACAAATTTTCAGGATTTTGGGGGGGGTTTGGTTTGATTTTTAAGGGGTTTGTGGTTTTCTCAGGGGGGTTGTTTTGGTTTGTTTTTTAAGCTACTACTTCAGTCACTTTCTCCAACATTGACTAACCAGAAGGCAAGCAATTTCATGGTAGTTTAACAGATCAATTCTTCATTCTCCTTTTCCAGGATGGCTGTCTCCACACAGCTATCAATAGCAATCATAACCAGTGAAGACAGGATTCAAGAATCACCACTTCATCTGTGAAGCACAACACATTTCTTTGATTCTGTCACAGAGTAATAACAAAATGCCATCGCCTACCTCAGGTCTAAGTGAAGGAAGGATAACAATTTCTTGCAAAGCTTGTTTAGCCAGTTCCTGCCCTGCGATATCATCAAATTTGACAGCTGGCCCACTAACAAAGAAATGGAATACCAATTAGTCTAACAATGGGATGCTCTTTTTCAGCTGCAGCTGACTAATTTAATGCATTTGTGCATTTGACTATTTATACAGAACCCTTCTGAGGAAATCTACAACTTACATTGCTAAGCATTAAAAAAGACAAGCGTTTCTGATTTCAATTTTCATCCTTTTGCCAAAGTAACATCAACCCCCACCCCATCAAAACAAGCCCCCCAAAAACCCCACAACAAACTAGAAGTACTAATTTTCACTCCAAAGAGACAAGACCGTACTGAATGAAAAACTGCTTTTCTGCATTGAAAAGCCTACTTCTCTTCAGACTTACCTATCAACAATTTCATTCAGGATAAGATTAGCAAGATTACTGTCCACATTTCTAAATATCTTCAAGTCTTTCTTTTTTCGAGGAGCAGGGGTAGGAGTAGAAGGCTTACTTGTTCTGCTATTTTTAGGAGCAGCCTGAAGAGGGGGAAGGAAAAAACCAAAAAAGACAAGTTCATACTTGTAAAAATAATTTTGTTAACAGTATCCTTTACATTTCATATGCTCCAGTAAAACCTAATACATTAACACATACCAGATATTCTGATGCTGTATTTTGCTACAAATCATACTATCATATTCAGCCACAGGTAGAACATCTTTGGCTACAGTGGCGATGGTGTTTTTTTGTTTGGGGGATTTTTTGGTTGGGTTATGTTTTGTTGGGGGATTTCTGGTTTTGGTTTGTTTTGGTTTTTTTTTTAATATTTTATTTAACTACAGTATTTTCCCCCAGCATACTCCAGAAATAGAGCATCACAAACTGTTTCAGATTCTCAATACGTACAAGCAAGAGTTTCTACTACTGTCGTACTTTGACAATGGACCACTTAAAAGCCTTCATATTATGGCACCAATAATGTTTAAGCACATTTATGTTCTGTCCATTCTGCTCTTTATTTTGCTTTACTGTGGGAGTAGCAGGGGGAAGGTAAGGATGGAAGGGACAGAGATGGATCAAAAGAAATACAGCATTTTTCTGTCTTATTAGTCTAGGACTTACTTTTGTATTTAAATCATAATCTAACCATAATTTGCTTTTCAATGTGGTTGCAATACAACCTGTGCATGCACGCTTTGGAAGAGAAGGAATGGGTAGGGGAAAAATCTGTAGTTCTGGAGTAAGAGGGTTTTTTTCTCCATCTTTTACATACTGGGAGTAACACTCATTTTCCTCCTAGATAAGCTTCCCACAGTTTCCCATGCAATTTTCAAAACAAGTATTATCATTTATTACTGCGATTACAATTAAAATCCATTTGCCCACGCAGCCACCCAAAACCTCCCAATTTCTAAAATACACCTGGCACCCTAGCTCAAGAGGCCTGGCCAAAAAATAAGGGGTTTAGGGTTTTTTCCAAAATTTTTTTGTTACTACAACACTGCAATAAAAGGCAGTAAATCCAAAGTTTATCCTGGAATTTACATTGAATTTCCAAGTGTATATGCTACATTTATCCTCACCATACCTTGTGAGTTGAAGCTGCAGGATTAGGTGCTGGTCTAGACACAGAAGATGACGATATCCCACTGTAGCTAGGAGTTCTATGGTGACCTGAAAGGCCTGTGGATCCAGTTTTAGCAACAGTTTTTGAACGAGGAAGCGAATTACTCGTGTGAGTTAAGGGATCCTTCTTTTTTGGAACTGCTCCACTTTCTATAAAGAAAACCAATGTCATGAGAACATTTTCAGCAATCATACTTTTACCATCAATTCTAATTTCAAGGTAGTATTGCTGACACATATAATGCAGTGTTATAGCAGAATAATGCAAGTTTTTAAAGAGGTTTACTACTTTTAAGGGGATGTTAACTGTAGCTTTCCTCTACACTTGAGTTTCGAATTTTGAGGATTTCTAAACCAACACTAGTTAGCCACCTTCGAAAAGCTGGAGATAGTCAAGTCCTGCAAAAAAAGCAAGAACATCATCTATTCCATAAAATAGAAGACAACACCAGCCAGAGCATGTTCCTTCCCAAGAACTCCTAAAAGTAATCATAATAACAATCCTCCAATTTCCAGCCATTAGATTCAGAGCATTAATTTCTTAAGTGAAGCAGGCTAGTCACTTTGGACACTAGCTAATACTGTCTAGCACCTTCCACATAGAAGCTTCTGTGTGGAAGGCATTTTAATTTGGGAAAATTAAAACAGTTATACCTGCAAGCAACTATCAGAATCTTTTTCTTACAACTCTGTTTCACTTCAGGAATCTCAACAGTTAAGTCCGTTCCGAATGAACAGCTAGAAGCAGCTTACCTTCCTACATTTAAAATTAAATCATCAAAAATTATATTATACTACTGAATTCAAACACCACTACAGCTTCCATGCACACTTGCTCTGATTAACCTCCACTATGGAGCAGGATGGTCTCAGATCTGGTGACAGATACAACTTAACATATCAGCCACAGGCGACTGCACTACAAAACACCATTCTGGCCCAGTGTAAGTGAAATAGCATCTGATTTCTACGTACTCCATATGGGATACACAATAAAATGAGGCTCCTTGGCAGAGAAATGGCAGGCGTAAAACATCAAACAGACTAAGAGGTAAGAATGTGCTACAGTGAGCACGAAGGTTGGTCAGGCTGGTTAAGGACTACGGCACAGCATAAGATCAGGGAGGTTTTGTGGTGGGAATACAGTACTGGAAGCTGTCTAGTACAGCACTGTAGTCTGCAATAGAAACTGTAAATACTGCCTTATTTTATATCCTTTTAAAAGGATTACAGAGCCTTTTGATTAGATAGAGAAACTTGGCATCAGAGGTAAAGAAGCTTAAGATGGTCTTCAGCTACAAGTTTCTTCACTACGACGTTAGAAATCTGAAACTCAGTTTGTCTTGTTAGTCTTAAGTAACGGGCCAAAGAACTCAGTTTTAAGGAAGTTAGTAATTCTATGAAGAATTTTTAATACTGCAGTTCAATGAAAAACACTTCAAGTAGAAAGCCTCAATTTTGAATGCTGTGTTTAAAAATTTCAAGTAAGAATACTTCAGTGAAACAATATCATGGAAGGATTAATTAATTACTATCATGTTCTCAGCCTCTTTAAACATAAGTCTTGCATACTACCAGGAGCATATCTTTACACAGTCTGCAGGTGTGTTGAATTATTTGGCTAACAAGCTTCTAAAGCCTTTCTTCAGCCACAAGTCTACCCCTTTTTAGAGTTACAGGAACTTCAGGGACCATCAAACAACGCAGATATATCAATATGCAAAAAACAAGGTAACTTGGATATAGTTAACTACATTTACCTGTAAGATATTTCTTGTTAAAAAAACAAACAAACCAACCACAAAAATCCCAACTAGCTACCTAACTACAACATATATAGATCCAGAGCTGGTTAAGTTTACTTAGTCATTCCTGCAAAGGAATTTCCAAGTGAAACACTCTTCAATATTAGGCATCCCTAGTAACTTTCAAGTTCAAAAAGCAACATATAGATCTATTAAAAAACGTTGCTACTCAACACTTTGACTAGCCCATTTTAATCAAAAGGTGGCACTCAGTTTGGTTACGATTTTCTTCTTCAGCCTCATCTGCACAGCTTTAAAGTCCACATGTGAAGGCTTCAAAAAGCTAAAGTAGTTTTTCTCCATCTCCTTCACCTAACATGTTGCTCAGTTATCACACCTTCCCAGAGCTACCCCCATCTACTGAGAATGGTACGCACACATTACAATTGTGACTATCATAAAATTACACAGATAAGGAGTATTTCAGGAAGCTGGAAATACGGGGTGAGGGGGTGGAGAAAGGCTTAAATACAAATTACAATCTACTCTAGCTGTACCTCCAGGAATCAAGACCATCAAGTTTCCTTATGTTTTGTGGTAAGTCCTGATGCGTAGCACAGAACGGAGCACTGATGAACTACTCTTCAACATTGTTGTTCAGTCAACTCCAGAGGGAAACTTCACTTTATATACAAATTTTCACTGAAGCAGCAAATAAAAATGTGATCAAACTCTTAAGAACTACAGTTTATCTAAAGTTTACCTATCTCTAAAGCATGAAGTGCTGAAGTGCACATGTATGTCAATTGTCAGAGAGCCTCTACTGTTTCATTATGTAAAATACATATTTTGCCCTAACAAATGCAAAACCCCCAAAACACATTTCTTATCCATTTGTATTTGGCATCTGCTGAAACACTGAGAATATGTTGCAAGTGGCCTTAAAACCCTTTGTAGTATCTCCAGCAGCCTTTTGCCAAATGTTTCACTGTTCTGTCTAGAACGGTAAGGAAGTGCCAGAAACTTGTTTTAATCACAAAGAAAGAGAAATTTAATGCTTCCTCTGATCGTATATCATGCTGCGACTTACACGTTAAATGTAAAATGGCAGACTGGAATTACCGTAATACTACCAGTATCGTATGGCCAGTAAATAAGTCCATAAAACTCAAACACTGCCTTTGGCAAGACTGGCATAGCCTCCTTCCCAAGCTAGTTTAAAAACAAAAAAGCAACCACCCACAATGCGTAGGAAAGCATGCATGTCTGGATCAAGGCTACTTGTTATTACTCTCAAGACAAGTTACTACATAGCCTTCTGCAACTGAAGGACAGGTGATTACTGCTGTAATGAGGTCTTACAAAACCTCATGATAAATCTAACAAGAAAAATCTCTAGCTATTCAGGTAAGTTAGGAAACTATGAACGAGGAAGACCGGGACAGGTAGCCATACGAGATAGAATCAAGTAAATTGGCCTGAAAGGCTGATATAAATAATATCTTGAAAGAAGGAAGAACCTCAGAAACACTTTGGAAATATAAAAAAAGTGCAATATAGCTGTGATAATAAAATATCAGACAGAAATAAGAAGCAAAAACATCTTAGAAGACTTTGGCTTTGAAAGGCAAATGAAAGAAAGCAAAGCACTTTTTCACCAAAGAATGGACAAAAATGCACTTTCTTGATGTTAAAACTATAAATGACCATGTTTCACACCTCATAAAACCCTAGACTTTTAAAAAGCCCAGCCTGATTTGGCAACAGTGCAGGTTAATATATTATGTATGCAGAAGAATGAAGCTTATGCCAGAGCCCTGTGGCTCAGTACCTCTGCAGTGCCTGTACCTTCTCAGTAACAGCAGTCCTCTTAAGTAGCCTGCAAGCTGATTTTGTACAGTTTTCTAAGGATTTGCCATCTATTTTGTTTTTAAATGACTGCAGTTGTCCATGTTAAAATACCATCTTTATTCCAACACGTGTAAAGGAAGAACAGCAGCAAGATGATTAGCAGATTGAAGCAAAATTGATACAGTACTTTTAAGAAACAAGGGTAGCACGAACATGTTCTCACAAACACAGCTCACTCCCCCCACACCCAAAAAAAAGAGACAGAGAGCATTAGAGAGAGTGAGCATGTGAGCACAGGCACCAGCCAATTAAGAAATTCAGACGACTGTCAATAAGCTGACTATCAGGGACCCCACAGCTGCAGAAGTTGTTCAGTACTTTGGGTAAACCTCTGACTTCCACAAGTTACAAGTCTAAACTTTACCTTTGGCAATGTATATAGAAATGGAAAGGGAAGAAGCCTCTTGAAGCTCTGTTCAAAGTAATCAGTAGACACCTGGTACCTAACTTTTTTTACGACCTGCTCTTTAGTTCTTCTGTCTCTCCTCAGATCCCATTGAGTGGTAAATGAACATTTCTCCCCTAGCCTGCGCTCCTTTTCAGAAAGTGGGAAGACACTCTCTCAGAAGAAAACATCTCCAGAAGACCACAGGCCTTTGCAGTTGTTTCACTACCCTTTCCTCCACAGTTTTGCAGAAGTGGTTTAGTCATCCACCCTCCATAGATCACCAGGAATATGACTTCAAACAGGTAAACTGACTAAAATCACTTTCCACAAATTTACCAACAGTGACCACCTCCTGCTACAGGAATTTCTGTAAACCTGCCACAGAGCTGGCAAAATGTTTCTTCATTTCCAGTAGATGCCAATGAATATTCTATGCTTTGCTAGTAACAGTTTGGAGTAATTAACAGTTTTAAGAGTGAAAGTTCAGTCTAGCCTTCTTCTGCAGCATCTAATTCTGAGATATATTGAGAAAAAGGTAAAAAAAAGATAAAGGAAAGAGTTTAAAGAAAAAGCTGTTCATATTGAATCAGATGCAGCATGTTATCAACTTCTGTGTGTATATACGCATGTATTTCTTCATTCAATCTCTAGCCAACCAGGTAAAAAGACAGGAGTTGTGCTGGATCTTTTAAGACAAAGAGTTCTGAAACTCAATCTACACAGGAACTTATACTGAAGAGCCGTTTTAAACACACCTTTTTGACAAATGCAGTTAACAAAAATACCACACATACAGTAATGTAAAGGTGCCTAACATGATATAGTTCCAATACTTTAAGTAATACATTAGAAAGAATAAAACCAAACAGCAAGATGACTTCAGACTACAAATGGAGCTAAAAACAGCACGCGGTTTCAAGCTTAGTTACTTTAAAAACTGAATACTGCTCTTGACTCAGTACACAGGCTTTATGAATTCCATTGCTTGTTAGCTCTCCATTTTATTTAACCTTATTATAGTCTACTGTACAAATTATCAGTTGAGATCACGGTTGTGACAGTAGCTTACTGCTGGCTTACAACATTCCCTGAAGACACTTCACAAATCTCACAGTAACTTTACTCCTTGGGTATGGACAAACAAGTTAACTTCTGGTATTTTAGTATCCCTGGTGCAATCTTCTGGGAAAGGATAAAAACAACCTTCTCTGACAAAAAGCTAGAGCTGTTTCCTCCCCCTTGTTTTAATAATGCATCACTTTCTCAGAGCAAAACATCCTGAAATTTAAAGCAGCTTAATGCAAACGCACTCTCACAATAACGTAAAGGAAGAACTACTTATGTAGGCACAATATATAACCTACATAGCCTACATTGACTTTGATGCTTTCTAACACAGGTTTAATTTCATTCCCTTAAGAATATAACACGAGAAATATGTTCTAAAATATTGTCATAGTAAATAGTTTTACTGTAAGAGAGAACTGAATACTAGAAAATAAAACAGTGTTGTCAAAGTCATAGAAAAGATGGAATGTATTTTACATAAAGCCTTAAAAAACAGAAACATAAAACTTTTTTTTTTTTTTTTTTTTTAA
>Ga0065711_1034095_pt1 | contig 24321 bp, 16 predicted proteins | sample Hoacrofraction12_FD_59098 | JGI IMG/M metagenome (GOLD analysis project Ga0065711, IMG submission 59098) | Hoatzin crop microbial communities from Cojedes, Venezuela - Epithelial fraction 12 v2 (version 2) | ecosystem: Host-associated > Birds > Digestive system > Esophagus > Crop | place... | reverse complement strand
AGGTCCCCTCTCAGCCTTCTCTTCTTCAGGCTGAACAAGCCCAGCTCCCTCAGCCTCTCCTCGTAGGAGAGATGCTCCAGTCCCCTCACCATCCTCGTAGCCCTCCACTGAACACTCTCCAGCAGCTCCTCATCTTTCTTGAACTGGGGAGCCCAGAACTGGACAGAGTACTCCAGATGGGGCTTCACTAGGGCAGAGTAGAGGGGAAGGAGAACCTCCCTCGACCTGCTGGCCACAATCCTCTTGATGCACCCCAGGATCCTGTTAGCTTTCTTGGCAGCCAGGGCACACTGCTGGCTCATGGTCAACCTGTTGTCCACCAGCACTCCCAGGTCCCTCTCCACAGAGCTGCAAATCCTTGAGTCCTGGTGCAATAAATGTAGAAAACCTGGGTTGCCATGGTTATACTGTGTACATCTCCGAGTTCGGAACAGCTGTAAAATCACTAACTGCATGTATTATGCCTGAGCATAAAGGACACTGTTCTCTTTTGTCAAGGACCTTTCATGTGTTCCAGAGTAAAGGAGCCTTGATGCTACTCAGATCTCAGGGCATGTAGTCCTTGAAACCTGGGCCAAACTTTTAACTATTACTAAACATCCTTGGCCCATGAAACCTTTGCTATAATGCAAAATCAAACCAGGTGAAGGTCTGATCCATGTGATACAATGGTACTGTGAAAACCCACTATCATAATTCTAGAATTTTGGGGTACTGCTAAGACTCTCAGCAATTACTCATAAAACAAGTTCATTTCTAGCTCCTGTGTTTAAATTTAGCTGGTGTGTGATGTTCTAAAAGAGTCACATTCTGCCACCAGCTCAGTACATTACTGGTGAAAATCTAAGCATACCAGTCGTGGAATCTATTCTTTGAACGACAGTAGGAGAAACAAAGTCCAGAGATTACACAGGCTGTTGCTAAATCTTGGGGAAAATTGCATCAATTTAGCAAGGAAAATGAATTGCAATCATATGTATTAAGCTTTCCATACCTATTTTGAGCTTGACACTAACTACATCTTGCAGATGAACAAAGATAATGAGCATGTCTGTCCCAGACCGTACTCTGGTACTTCAATATTTGCCTTAATCCAGAGTCAGTGCAAGGACTGAAAACCTGCAGAATGCAAATATATGGAAAGAAGTCAACCTGGAAAGCCCCATTTGTGAGGACTTACTGGGAAAACAACATTGTTATGTTATACATCTTAACATATTGTATGTATTAACTTACTATATATGTCAACAATGTTATATAACTTAAAATCCCTCACACATTTAGATGTTACCTGCAGGTCTTTAAGGTATCTTGGCTTTCTTCCCACTATTAATTGGGATGTATCTATTCTAGAACAAGACCCATACGAAGGCAGGACAACATGACTAACTTGAGAAGGTACAGGACTTTATTTAAGGCTCTCTTATCTTTACCTTAGCTTTACATATGCCTTTTAACAGAGCTTAGAGATCAACAGAAGAAAGGTAATAGGTAAGAGCTAAGCATTATTATCACCACTTTTTTATATTACCTGAACAGCTCTTTAGCTGTTAGCCACAGTTAAAATTGCAAAATGTGAAAATACGGTCTCCATCACATGCCAGTCAGTTGTGAGGTACCACAGAACAGCATGTCTCTTGTGTTTTTTTAACCAAATGTGAAGCAAGAGGATGCAGTCAGTTAAAATATTCTTATGTAAGATTATATGTAAATGTTGAATGCTAATACCGTTGCTTTCAAAACTATTCTACCAAATAAAGCTTTGTGTTCCTGAAGAAATGAGTTAAGCCTGCAGAAGGCCAAAATTGACCTTGCACAGACTCCTCACAGTGCTACAGTAAGACATCTTGTACCACACACACCACACAGCAACAATCGCTGTTGATAAGCCTTCAATACTGACATGGCTAATGCTTTTTTGGTAAATTCTCCTAGTTTCATTTTGCTAGCACCATGCAGGCATAGCAGTGGCACTGAGTCCCAAGAGATCCAGATGCTGAGCTACAGTCTTGGCAGAAAGCAAGGCTGAGTCATGGTGCTGGGCTTTAGGGTGAGCTTCATTTTGTGTCTATACTTTAACCATATCCAAACCCACACGTAGTCAGTTGCAATGTAGACCATATTTTACTCCGGTCCTACCCTATTTTCTCAAAACATTCTTTCGAGTGATCCTCTCCACTCTGGGGAATAATCATTCCAAACGAGTGTCTGTCTGTGTAATCTGTGGGCCTTGCCTCTGTGTGTAGACTTGAACATTTTAGGCAGTAGAAGAATGTAACTGTTCAGAAATGGGAGGCTTTGGAGACCTCCTATGGCTAAGATATAGCAGCAAATTGGGTGATCCTGTGTTAAATTCAGCAACGAGCTGTTCTGACAGGACATCAGGTGACTGGCAGGTGACACTAACATACAAGCCAAGGGGGCAGTTCATCTCCCCCTGAACTCCTCACTGCAAATGCAACTAAAAGTCTTCTCGAGGTTGTGTGCTTATGGACAGCCCTGCCCTCACATAGGTGAGGCTCATGGTTGTTACTTCGTCATAGGCTCAAAGAAGGAAGTAAGGCAATGACTCTTTAAAATATCATGTGTTTTGCTTTTTGTCCTTAAAGCTTACATAAAATGAAGAGCCTCCTAAATAACACTTGAAGAGTGGAGATTAACTCTAATCTGTAAGTATACACAGAATGAACAAAAGCCTTGGTTTGCAATGCTTTAAAAACTATGTTTCCCACTTTAGGAAAAAAAAAAATGCAATTGCCTAGTTGTTTTGTTTAGAACACATTTTAAAGCTTTTCTGCACAACTATTTTTGTAATTGTTATTTGTAATAGCCTGGTACAGGAAAATACTGCTTCATCGTTCTTGATGTTGTTATCCTGTAGTTCTACACTGCCTCCTAAAACTGGGAGGCAATTCATTTTGTTTTTGACCATCTTTGTGTGTGTGTTTGGTGCCATTCAATCTCTGTAAAGACCACAAGGATAAGTTTGTTCTCCTTGATAAGATACAGCTAGGACACTAAATAATTATTTTTAGGAAGGTTCCATGGATTCCATTTTTGTGTAAAAACGGTGAAAATCTCAAACAAAAGAAGACTCCACATGTTTTTCCATCCCATTTATTCTTCAATAGACTGGATTTAAAACAAGAAGTGTCATTATAATGATGACACAGCCTGCAAGACACAAGTCAATGAGCTAGTGAATGAGTTAAAGGAATCACTATAAGTTGTTTGAAAAAACTCAGTATCTAAATGTAAACATGCACTTGATATTTCATATTTTTAATTTGTAATGTTTTCCTCTAAGCAGACATTTATACTTTAAACTTCAGGTGTATGTGGTTATTCTGAAATGAAGAAAATTCTGCAATAATTCTAGTGTTTCTAGTGGCATAGCCTACGTTACTATAATACTGCATGGAATTAGAGCAATTTGAAAAGCAGTTGCAATGCCCTCAACGGAAAGCATCTCTGAGACTAAATGAGGATGTCTGTGAAACAAATACACATTTTAAACAGACTTGTGTTAAAAAATATTTGTATTTTGCACTGCCTCCAATCTAGTCTAGTTCAATGCAGAAATGCCACTTCTGACAAACACTCATTTTTCCATTTTATTAAGTCTGTCAAATATAGAAATCTTTCATTTGAATTGAAATTTTTTCCCCTCCAAATTCAAATGAAACTTCTCAGTTGGGTGTGTGCAGGCTGTAAATGCTTCTTCTGCAGAATCCAACTGTTGGAACACGTGGTAATCTGTGCGAAGCCTGCCAGTCCCTCAGCAGACGTACACAGGGGGTAAATTTTGCAAACACTTGTTAAACAGAGAGCAGAGCTCACTGTTTGGCAGAGATTGTAAGACTGTCATCATTTTTGACAGATGAGATTTTGGGGTTTTTTTGTAAATTGATATATGTTGATGTAACCTAATGGTGGCTGATGAACCTGGTTGGGAAAATAGTAAGCAATGAAGGGAACAAGCCAGTGACAAGTTGATGTGGATTGTGAAGTCAAGTGCAAACTAGCAACATGTGTTTTACCACTGCCAAGTGCAAAGTTGTTCATTTAAGAACCAAATAGGAGTGCAACGCTGATGGCGGCAGTTCAGTGAGATGCCACAAGCATGACTGGGGTGAAGAGAAAATAAGTATCTTCTGTTTCTTATCTCTACTTATCTCCAGGTATCTATAGGGAAAGCCAAAATTTGACAAAGTGTTTCTAAATCTGAAGGCAAAACCAGAATCACATACTATTCCTGGCAGCTGAGGTTGTATAAATTCTGTCTAGAAATATGGTTCACCTTTTTTTTTAAAAAAAACACAACACAGTATGGTAATTAACAGTAAGATAAAAGAGAAACAAGTTCTTGAGGTTGGAATGAATATTCTTTTACTGGGAAAATATTGACAGAGACCGAATTGTTTTCATAAATGACATGCTCTGGCCTGAAGAGAGCAGCCCAGGGAAGTCCCATGGAGTGTGCTGTGCAGAAAGTCACAGGAAATGAATGGCCTTATCCACACTGGTATCTGGTGGATCTTGAAAGCACGAGAATCTTCTTGCTGATCATATTTCTGAAAGAACTCAGAATCTGGCCTCTTGGCAATCTACCTCCTTTGTCAAACTATAACACAGCTGTTTTGTCAATTGTCCCCAAGCCCCTGGCACCAGCAGATGTCTTTTTAACTGCTGTGGCATGCAGATGAAGTGGTTGCCCATCATTGTCTCATGGCTTTTCAAAGCACGTGTCCAGCAGACATTTAGCCAAGTGATGAGAAGCTTAACAGAGAGGAAGACCAAACCTTGCTCCAAAACTTGAGCAATGTCACTGAACTGGCAGTAGCTAGAGGGGGTAGGAAGGCACGGAAACAAGAACATCTCCTTGAGGAGAAACTCTCTGCCTTTGGATGCTCAGTGAGGTAAGTCCTCTCTGTGCTCCTTCCATTCTTACAGATGTCAAGAGCTAACGTTAGTGTACATGAAGGGAAGCTGGCTGCATGAGGCAAAGTACCGTCATGAAGGAGTTCTTTGGTGCTTCAGACATTGTTTGGGGCCAGAGTTGTGTGGGGAGGTAGCAAGAAGGGATAATACTGAGCTGTAACTCTGTGGCTGGGGTACAGTCATTCTGTAAAAAGTAAAGTAATGATAAGAGTTTAAAAAGCTAGTTTTAAGCAAGCTGGATTCAGTACTGAAGCAATGCTGTTAAGCTGGCTAGAGCTTACACATCGGCAAGGGGCTAAACAGCATGGAGGAAAATACGTTTCTTAGCTTGGTATCGCTCTCAGTGGTCTCTTCTGTTGTTCCTCTTCTGCTGTGAGATATTTTCCAGCTCTTGGAGACTTCTATAGCTCATGTTTCCAGTGAGGTTCAGTCATATAATTAATTTGTCTCTTGTAAGACCTGCATTCTGTCTCATTCCATGTGCCTTCTGTTAGATTCTGGCTAAAGATCTTGTCAGCTGTATTTCAGGTCAGTAGGTTATAGCTATGTGAATGTCAGTACACTAGGAAACCTCATTTCACCAGAAAGCAGTGTTTCCACTGTGAAATATGCCTTGTGTCATGCTATATTCTGTATTCATCATGCAATGATATTTCAGTGGGATGCCTGTAGTATTGGGGAGCTGATCACCTCATATGGTAGCTGCCGGTAGCTTTTTTTTGAAGATTAACGAAAATGAGATTTCCTGCAGAATTTTACAGTGACGGGATTTAATGATGACCGCAAAATTCTGCAGAAACCTGCATTTCAGTGACTTGGTTGCTTATCTGCAGACAGAAATAGGTCTCTAGCTGTCCCCTTAATAGGATTGTCTGAGTAAAATATCAGTTATCTGACTTCCGCTTATCTGTTCCTCACTGCCTCCAGTTCATGTTTCACTGGCGGGCTCCGAAGGGTGATTGCAAGGGGTCCTTCTTCTCCAAGCACAGCCTTGTTGCTGGGGCTGCTCACACCAACCCACATTTCCAGCCTGTTGCCTTTAGGGCAGTGGCACTTTTTAAGCTTTGAATATGCATTTCAAATTAAAACAGTGTGATAATACCGCTTTTTAGAGACATCTTTTTGAATTTAAGCTTAGGAACCTGGAGAAACTGATGAACAGCTATTGCTAATCCCTTCTGGCTTGCACGGTTTTGAGGCTGAAACGCAACGTCTCAGAAACGAGAACAGAACTGGGAGGAACTTGCATGGTTTCTGATGAAAGAGCTGCAGTGTGCCAATCAGCAGCACCTCTGAGAAAAAGCTCCTTCATTACAACCCATTTTACGTCTAATAATGTGTTGGAATTGGTTGTGCACATAACTCTGAAATGCAGTTTCAGACAGAAAAGGTCAGTGAGTGCCAATAACCAACACATCAATTTGACATATGGCAGTTGTAGTTATGTTGATTACAATAATATATCTGGAGTCTTAGATGCATTGGGATAGCTAGAGAATAACTGACTTTTCAATGTATAAAGAGATCTTGATTACTGTAGGGGTGAATGCTTAGAAATATTGCTAAGAAACAACAAAAAATATCTAAGATGCACCACAGATATTCATTCCCCACTGCAAGCAAAACCAGTTTATGAAACTGTTGTGTTTTGTGGGTATTTCCTCTTTTCCACAAAAGAGAGAACTGCTAAAGCACTTTTTTCCCCACCTAACATTTGGCAGTACGTACTGCCTAAAAATGAAAATAAGCTGAAACCCCAGTTGTACAAAGAGATCGAGGTACTACTTTGTGAAGTTAACAACGTTGCAGTATTAACAGAAAAGCTGCAAAAACTCCCTCAGAAAAAAACACCCTCATGTGCCGTGGGATTCACCGGTGAAACAGGTGACATAACAGAGTCAGGTTTAAATTATACTTCAGGCAGCAGTAGCTGCATAACTGGGACAGTACAGAGCCCAGCACTGTTCAGTTTTCCCCGTTTCTTTTCTGTGGCTGTTTTGTGGACATTCCCTTGACACTTCCATAGATATAAACATGCTTCAGGGTAAGACCCTACCTGAACTCTTCCCCTCCCACATGATCTTGTAGTACTTAAAAATCCAACCAGAAGTTACATTAAGAATTACAAGTATTATACTTAATCTCTCTTTGAAACCACATTATATTAAAAATGTATAGCTTACTTATAGCCACTTATTAAACTTGCTGTTAACTTTCATGTATCCTCAGCTTGGCCCGGGCTGGCTTATTTGCACTAACCCAGGATGCCCTTTCCTAACAGCCCATTTTGTAACACCCGGTTACCACATGCTAGAGCTGAAACGGCCCTGAGCACCAGGACAGCACTGCCCATGCTGGTCTGGCAGGATCTGAGCAGAATCTCCATGGAGCCTCGGTATCCATGGTGTTTAATCCCTTACTCAGATCAGATGTCGTGGACAAGAAGGAGTTGACTGTAATGTGTGCAAAACTCAGTTCTCGTAACAAAATTTGTAGCTTTGACAGAGCAACATATGGTTATTATCTGGTTCTGGAAAGGGCAGATTTGTGTTGCAAATACACAAACTGATGAATGAGTAGCAAAATTCAAACAATATCTCTGATCTTCACTGCAAAAATATGCAGATGCTCAGAAGAGAGAAGAACTAATAACAGAGAGCTCATAACCACCACAATCATGTCATTTCTCTAAGGATGTGTTCTTCCCACGTATTACTAACTCATGCTTGTTTTTAAGGGTATGGCTAGCAACGTCTTAAGGACTAGAGCAGCTTCTCCGCCCAACCTTCTCAGCCATTTTTCTCTAGGCTTGACAATATTTTGATAAAACTACTTGTTACAGCTTGTGCCAGCTGTGAGATTCCAGGATTATCCCTTGAGCAAGATGCAGGTGGAAAGCTCTGCTGACTTTTCAGGTGGGCCCTCTCATTCCTACCTTATTTTTGTCTTTATGTATTCTTTCTTTTCTAGAATATGTAGAAGGAAGATTTCAGCAACATGATTGAACAGTATAGAAACAGCAGTGACTCCTCTGCCTTCACTCACACCAACACCATGAGTACCATACTGATTACTGCCTACTCAGTTGCCTTTGCGGGAGGTGGGATTGGGTCCATCACAATGTTGTTTGTCCTGGTCAAGATGAACACTCTGTCTGTGACAACTACAGCCATCATTAACCTGGTTGTTGTGCACAGCCTCCTGCTCTTCACGGTGCCCTTCCGTCTGCACTACTACATCAACAAGAAGTGGATATTCAAGATGCCAGTTTGCAAAATGGTAAGTGCAATGGTGCACATCCACATGTACCTGACCTTCCTATTCTACGTGATCACACTGGTGATCCGGTGGCTCATCTTCTTTCAATGGAAGGACAAGGTGGAGTTTTACAGGAAGCTGCACGCCATTGCAGCAAGCGCTGCCGTGTGGGTCTTCGTCATGGTCTTTGTGGTGCCAGGCTTTTACTTTGAGTATGGACGCTCAGGCGAATACAATGAAACCACATGCTTTAAGTTCCACAGAGAGCTACAGCAGGAGAGCGTGAAAGCCCTGAACTACACCATAATTGTAGCTGTCACCTGCATTACTTGTGTCCTCTTGGGCCTGCAGATTTTCGTCCTGGTAAAAGTGGTGAGAAAACTTTCCACCTCCCTCTGGTCACACCAAGAGTTCTGGGCCCAGCTGAAAAACTTGATTTTCATCTGCGTCATCATAATCTGCTTCCTTCCCTATCATCTCTTCAGGGCCTACTACATACAGCATGTCAATGATTTTGAACAGTTAGAAAGCTACAATGAAGTTTTTCTGAGTCTGACTGCCCTCAGCTGTCTAGACCTGCTGTCATTCGAGCTGAGCGGGAGCCGCCTCTTCAAGCAGAAGGTGGGCACCCTCCGCAGCAGGCTGTCTTGTTGCTAGCATCAACCTCCTGCAGCCTGTGCGGATCTGGACCCGGCAGAGCACGGTGCTGGACAGGCATGGCAAACCCTGTCCGCAGCAAGTCAGAGGGCACCCTGGAAACAGCGCAACACACTCACGTGGGGCTCTGCTCCCCGAAACAATGGGGTGGATGGCTGCCAGTGTCCCAGACGGTAAACTGGAAGGCTACCTCTTGAATTTCCTCATGGTGCTACCTAGCGAGTCGTGGATGCACCTGGAGGAGAGGGGGGAAAGGTCATGGGCTCTTCTGCCTTACTGTTTTTACATCAAGGTCTCTGAGGGCAAAGGCACTAGGAGGGGACTCCAGAGAATTTTCAAAGTATGTAGAAACACAAATAGAAAAGTAGGGCTTTATGGAAGAAGGTACAGATTTTTTAGACTTTAAGATCTAGTCTTCCACATACATTTCTTATTTATTCTCTGCAAGCTCTCATAAAATATCAGGGAAAGTAGTCTTCCTCCTGAGTAGGTCTGTTCCTTCATTGTAAAGACAAGTGCAACTTTCTAAGTGAATTGAACAATTAAAACAACCCTTTAAAAACAAATCAGCACGAAACAGTTATTTCTTAAAATATTTTCCCAAAATCACCTTTTGGACATGGTATCAACTGCAGCAGAAAAGAGTTTTGTTCTCTTTCCCACATTATGAAAATGTCTCTAACAACAAAATTACACATTGTTACTGAAATGAACATTGTAAGTTCAAATAAGAGCCTGTATTTTTATTTACAGAATTGTTCAAATTTTAAAAGTTTAAATTTTTCAGCTAGAGTCAGTGGGATAATACTTTAATCATTTGACAAATTAGAGTTTATTATCTGATCGATTTCCAGTGACAGTCTCTCCTCATGATGCTGTTGAATGCCACTTCTTCATGCTCCTGAATGACTCCATTCCTTTCTATTTCACCTTCAACATCTCTTGCACATCAGACAGCAACCAAATAACAATTGGTTGACCTTGCTGTACCTGTACAATCTTACTGCTATGCTCCTTGCTTTTGGTCTCACCAAGATGGTCACTTTGTAGGATCCCATCTCTTCTATAGCCTTTCTCACCTGTCTTCCTTCTGGAATCAAGCTCCTCTACATCTCTTGGGAGGTCTGATCACGAGAAAGTATTTTCAGGTCAGAGTCTGAGTAGTGCTATGTAACACCAAAGGTTAGAAATCACTGACATTGATAACACAAGTGAGATGTGGAGGTGCTTGCATGGCCCACCCTTGGCAAATATCTTGGATCACAACATCTGTTAAGACAGAAATGTGAGAGCCTGCAGTGTGTGTGGATCTGAGAAAAAAAACGTCTGAGAAGGCGTTTGCCCCAAAAGGATCATGGTAAAGAGGAAGATGACTACCAGGCAGATTGAAAAGTAGCCGGGGAACTACTTTCATGACATGAAAGGAGTCAGTTTCAATGTGTAGTTCACTACTAGTTAATTATGTGTCATTAAGAAAGCAGTAAATTGCTCTGTTCCATATTTGTTTTAAAACTACATGAACAAATCATTATTCCCATGTGTCAGAAGAGTAGATAGAAAATGGCACAGCATTTTTGTTTCCTTCTATAGCAACATTGTTGGTGGAAGAAAATACCTTGCACATGTTCTGTAGGCACTGCATACCTTTGTAACACTATATTATAACTCTTCGATCATAATAAAGTTGTTAGCAAACACAATGACTACGTGCTGAAAAAGTTAAGCAAGTCCTTCCCGCAAATACGCATATAAATGAAAAGCATTTTGTATCTGAATTTGGCAAGACTTTCAAAAAATAAAACATATTTTTACAAACAGTACCTCCTGACCATGCAGCCTCGCCAATCTTGCTCACATATGTGTTAAAAGCACAAGATGTTTAATTCTTGTAAAAATGTACACATTCACAATACCCTGCACCGTAACATCACAAACAATACTACATAGTGGGTTTTTTCCCAAATAAAAATTGTTGGTAATGATATTAATGCTAACTCAGGATGACAATGAGCAGGATTAGGGGTCATAATTCCATTCTTTAGGTTGGTGATACTATTCAGCACCAAGTCCTGCTTTTTATGGGACTGTCTACGCAAACTTTGCATCCATCGCTCATCTCGCTCTGTGAGTGTTGGTGTCTGGCAGAGAAAGCCTGCCTCCGCCCTAAGAGAACGACATCTCAGTTAACACTGGCAAGAAATGCCCTGCTGGGTGGTGACAGAGCAGTGCTTCCAGCGAGGGGGCTGACAGGGCTTGCAGGGAGGACTGCTTGCTGCTCCCTCCAGCCTCACCCTGCTGTGTCCCTTCGCTGGCTGCTTGCTCCCGAGCACCCTCCCGGGCACCCACCCTGCTCACTTCCCCCAGGAGGGCTGAGGAGGGGTGGAGGTGATGCCAGGGAGTGCCACAGAGGGAGAAGACTGTGAATAACTCCTGAAAATGAAAGTTTAGACAAGGCCAGAACAGCATCCAGAACATAGCCAAGTGGCTCCTGTGACCAGGGAAGGCAGAGGCAATGCTAGGGAACTGCTGACGTGTGGGAGACAATCTAGACAGGAATGGGGAATTTCCAGTTACCGTCCCCTGCTTGGTCAGAGGCTCCACAGGGTTAAAAAACACCCTGACTTTGCTGACTCTGGATCACAGAGGATAGCTCTGGATTAGAAAACCACCACCCGAGCACAAAAAAAAATGGATTACAGCAGGACATAGAGGGGATAGGACCTGGAGAATGTGAGAAGGGATGAGGATAGGAGAGCAGAATGTCAGCATGTTTCTGCCACACAGTGGCAAGATGACATAGATTGTGTGTCTGGCCTTCATCTCATGTTGCTCACTGAACCCTTAAAGTTGCCAAAAAGTGGCACTGTCACTGATGGGAGCAAACTTGCCCTCTGCCACTCCTTGTCCCCATACCCAGCTCTCCCTCTCCACAGGGCTGGGATTCTGCTGCTGAATGGCTGTCAGCTGTGCCAGTTCCCCCTCCAGCTCACCAGAGTCATGCAAAATTCAGTCAATGCAAGGATAAATACAGCAAGATTGCTTTTTTGCAGCAATGCTGATTTGGGTCATTTATCAGACTGTAATCCTGCTTGCTTAATTCCCCTTAGAATCCATATCTTTTCTTTCCAGGCAGTTTTCCACAGATCCACATCATCTAACATTTCCATTTCCATGTGCTCCCAAGGACCAGGGTGCCTTAGACTAGAGGCACTGATAGGGGAAGGAGGGACCTCCACAGCTGCAGACCAGGAGAGGGGTTTCAGGCACTTGATGCTCTCCCCAGGGATGGGGAGAAATGGGTATGGCAACCCCCCAAGGCAGCAGAGGCAGCAGTTCCTGAACAGAAACCTCAATAGAGTTGCATTACTGAACGATTTCTGACCCATAAAGTCACCCGTTTCTGCTGTTCTTGGGGAAACAGGACTTTGTGTGAATTTTCCCTGTAAGTAAACCCTATAGCTGGGGCTTGACTGGAAACAAGGACTGGTTTCAAAACTTGAGGGATCATCAGTAATACACCAGCTTGGCCTCCCAGACAGAAACTTGAGAAAATCAGACTAAACTTTCTGGTACTCAGTGAGGTAATTTTCCCCACTTGCAAACAGCTGCTTAATAAGCCAGATTTTTGTTGAAAAGAGAAATACGAATAAAGACAATATACAGCATCCGTTCCCTGAAGTATAACTGTAAGTAGTATATAGTCCTCTTTCCTCTGGTGAGGCCACAGACAGTCCAGCTGGCTGCTTTCAGTCTTGACCAGTAACACTTCCCTTTCTCCCAGTAACGCCTCTAGTTTGGGAGTCCCTGGCTAATTTTACCCTTTTGCTGCGGTAGCTGTGCCCTCAATGAGCTGTGTGCCATCCAGGAGTGGCCGGGAGTCAGAGGTCCTCACTCGGAGGTGTTGCTAAAGGTGCCAGGCCCATGGCTGAGAAGGCTAACACACAACTACCTCGGGGCTCAGCTATCAACTGTGCAACCCCATCTAGATGACCCACAGAGGTCCCTTCCAACCCCAAACATTCTGTGATTCTGTGATTCTGTGGGGTCACGACTAGAAAGGGCCACATGCCCAGTGCCATCAAAAGAGGCAAGACAGATGTTAGTACACAAATTAAACAGCACCTCCAAATCCTTCTGAACTTGGGAAGCAGGACCCTGACTTCTGCTTGGCAGGGGCTGCACGCCTGCGAAGAGGACCCATGGAAAAGATCTCACAGACTCTCATCTGCTTTAAAGGTCTACAGCACAAAGAAACATAACGACCCGCCTACGGCTACGGCAGGGAGGCATACACTAGTGGTGGCAACCTCTCTCACAGAGATGCAGGGGCACAAAAGGTTAGACATGCAGATAGGTCTTGGTCTTCCCAGTGCCCTTCCTTAGCAGACGTGAGACTACGCAAAGACTCCCCTACGCAGGTACTACAAAAGCACGGGAGAAATAAGAAAATAAGGACAGCACAGACTGTATCTGCATTGATGGAAGATCCTGTGGGTGACAACCGTGAATATACCCTTGGTGAGCGGGAAAGCCTGACCAGTCTGGGGGCTGCATGCAAAGACCAATGGGTGCGAACTCCACATACATGGAGGCAGACCCCAGCTCCCGTCCTCTGCTACAAAAGGAGCATCTGAATCAGTGTCTGCTCAAGACATGAAGTGTGTCCATATGCTAGAAATAGCATCATGAAGTTTCACGTAATGAAAAGCACTACGTAAGTTAAATTCAGCTTGCAAGAAGAAAACTACCTCTGCAGTAAACTGGTCTTCAGAAGCTTACATCCAAATGGTGGACAATCTGTATGTATTATGATGATAATATAAAAGTGGCTATTTGGGGGGGAAAAAAAAAAGGTTGGAAATTTGCAGTTCTTTCATGAAAAGACTGTTTCGGCCACATAAAATGGCTGGTTTTAGGCATTTCAGACAATAATAGCCATTTTATTACACTGCTGCACCACATTCTTTACTTGGTCATCACCTGAAATGTCTAATGGTTTCTAGCATTTCAAAAAATGACTGTCACTATTGTTCTAGTGAGGAAGGTCAGGTGTTTCAAATATCAATCCAATGAACCAAAAATTAAAACCTGCAAATTTTGCAAAGTAAAGTTGACTTCACGAAAGTCTCTAGTTTAGAAAATATAATATATGGCTTGTTCTGCAATATACTGTGTGGTTTTGAACATTTTGGAAAATAAAATGAAATAAAACAGCTCTTTCTGTTGTCTTTTAAGCTAGTAAGTTCAAAAAGCTAGAGATTTCCTATTTTGCATACTACCTGCCTACAGTTTTCCTTCGTTTTACAAGATAACTGAAAGTAATTTTGAGAAATGGCTGAAGATTTTAGTCATTTTGCAAAATGACTGGTTTCACAATATGACTGTAACATACATCAGAAATTGGTACAAGAGCAGTTGTACACAAAAGCAGGGAGCTGAATCAGATTTCTCTACCTGCTAAGTAAGCATTCTTGAAGATGTCTCAGGACTTTGAAGTTAAATTTAGAGAGGAACTATATGAAAAGTGTAAGAAATGCTTCAAATACATGATCCCTAAGGCAGAGTATTGTGCAACAGTTGCTGAAATAAAGAAGACAAAACAGAATCCCAAGTCAAAGTCAAGATGTGAATAGTCTCTGCTTGCAAAGTAAATATGAAGAACCTACTCTTTCTGTTTTTTTAACTCTAAGCGTACACATCAGTGCTTTCCCCATTCAGATACACAGCACTATTGCTAATATACTGCTTGCTATTTCCTTCATTTCAGATGCAGAATTCTACAATGTGGGGACACTGAGTAGCTGATTAAGAAGGGGCAGACAAAAGAGGAATCCTCCATGTATTATGTGGGAATCAAGGATACATGTGATCTCATCACAAAAGCACATATAGCTACTGGCCACGGTGGCCGCAACCGTGTCATGAAACACTTGTCATCTAAGTATGCAAACATCACCAGAGAAGCTGTTGAGCTCTTCAAATCCTTCTGTGTAATGTGCCGTGAAAAAAAGAAGGCACCACTTGGAACCATTTGCTGGACAGTCTGTTCTGAACAGGGAGCACTTAGCACAGGGGCAAACTGACTTTATCAATATGCGTCCAAGCTCCTAGGCAGCTTGAAGTGGATAATGGTGTAACAGAATTGCATCGCCAAATCTTGTGTTCTCTGTCCACTTTTGTAAAAAAAAACAACTGAGGTGGCTCTACAGCTTCTTGACATCTTTTTCACTTTTGTAGCCCCTGTTGCATTGCAGGGTCATGACGGAACAGATTTCATTACTCAAGTCATGAAAAAGCTGAAGTATTTGTGGCCTCAGCTCAGCTTGGAGCATGGAAAATCTGGACACTCTCAAGGCCAAGATCTACCAGCGCATCTGAACAGCAGTGGTAAGGAGACGCTCATGGAGTGGATGGCAGACAATAATTTGTGGGAGTGGTCTATGGGAATATGCTTTGTGTGATTTGCTAAGAATTCAACTTACCACTCAGGAATAAAATGTGCACCATACACAGCTCTGTTTGGAACAGATCCCAGGTGCAGGCTCACCTCGACCTGTCTTCCATTGGATATCATCAGCTTCCTAATGACTGAGGAGGACCTGGTCTCTGTGCTGACCACCTCTGCTGCATCACCTGTCCTCATGGCCCATGCAGCTCCAGAGGACCCCACCGGTACTGCCACTAGAGCTGAGGCTGCACCTCAAAAAAATGCTGCTGTATGTCTTCTTCTGAAGCTTACATTTTGAGCTTGCATCACTTTTAAGATTTAGATGTGCAAATCAATGCATCAACTTATTTTTGCAAAATTAAGTTAAAAAGTGAGAAGTCATAGCTCACGAATTTGCCAGTCCGCATGTCCAGAGGAGAGGAAAAGGTGAGGGAAGGAAGCTATTGTTTTCTTTGGTGGAAATTAGAACAACCTCAGCCTGCTAACACCAAGTCACGCTTCCTCTCTGTCAGTGATTACTGTTCCGTGATAACATATAATCATGATGTTGTTTGTGTCACCCTGCCATAGTGAAGGAATTAGAAACTGATATACTTTGGTTTTGTATTGACTTTATTATAAATGTCTTTTACTGCACGAATTTAATTTCATCAGGGAGCAGAGTTAATTAGTGTAGCTATTTCTCGTTACTGATATGCACAGTCGTTTTAGCTCTTCTGTTATCTCCTCTGTATGCAATCTTGTAACAAATAGAGACGCAATTTACTGTGGCACTGCTCTGATATTCAAGAATATGCTCTTTTCAGGGCTGCTGAGGGAATAAAGCACACTTTCATGCACTTTTACTTTGTCTCAACAATAATCGACCTGGAAACTCAGTCACAAATAAAATAACAAAAAATAATCGCACGTGAAGGTGGAGTTCTCCTTCTGTCCACCACTAAAAGCAGACTTGCAAACCCAAGCTGATACCGCTTTCTCTGAGCAGTATTAATGCTCAGTCGATTAAGCAGTTTGAAAGGCCGAGCCTGCTTGGGTGCTTGAAGAGAGATGGAGCTCTTTATAATGCAGCAATGGGATGTGGAGGATACACAAGGCTGGAAAACACCACCAGCAAACTTTTCACCCCACTGAATGTGAAATACAGGAAGCAGCAGAATTACAAGAACAGATGAAAAGCATGACAAGTGAAATTCAACAGCAAGCAGTTAGTTCACGGAAAAATAAGTAAAGCCAAGCTGTGAGACAAAAATGAGTCTGCAAGAAGAATCTCAGCTGTTCCTTGGTTAAATACCCCAAACTGGTCACTCACAGGCATATTTAACCATACAAGGGACACAAAAACGTGGTGATGGAAGCACACAGAAAAATACAGCATGTGAAATACATCACCATAACAACACCTTTTACAAAAGTGTGTAGGAGTGTGAAACCACTGCAGTTACTGGCGAAGTGAAAATGAAAAATATAGTAATTATGTTGGACCAAAGTGGTTTCACTTATTTTAATGTCAAGGGGTACTTTTGCTGTAACAGAAAAACCCTGAGCTGACAAAATAATAGCAAGGACAAAATCTTGTGTTGGAGGTCAGAATGTGTGTAGGAGCAAATGATAATTTAGATTTGTGTTACTAAATGTTCCACATTAATAATTGCTGCAAGTTAGTTGCTATATTTAATAACCAGATTTAGCAACTTGCACCTTCACAAAGCTGTGAACACAAAGTACAGATGTGAAAGGGAGGTTTAGTTCTGTGGTATGAAGATGAGTTAAAATCACCAAATTGTGGGGAAAAAATAGATCGTAAGAGATCTCTCGAGGTCAGCTTAGTCCTGTCCCCTGCTCAAAGCGTGGCTAAACTCAAAGTTAGATGAGGCTGCCCAGGACAGTGTCTAGTTATGTTTGGAAAATCTTTAAGGACAGAGAATCCAAACACATGGAGTCTCTTGGCCCGCAGCTGCAGCACTCTCGAATTATTATTAATATCCTCGTAAGATTCCTGCTGGCTCATTCCCTCAGTCTGCTGAGGTCCCCTCTGAAGAGCAGCCCTGCCCTTCAGCGAATTACTGCTCCCTCCCATCTTGGTGCTATCCACAAAGCTCTGTTCTGTCACACAGCTCGTGGTGAGGATGTTGAAGGGTATCAGATCCAGCATTGAGGATCTTTGCTCCTCACTGACTGCCACTTATTCCTGCCAGGTCCTCTTCAGTGGTCTGTCAAGGCCATCTTTGACCCTCATACCTGAGGTCCTCACTCACTTGATATGCCTCATCTTCCAGTGACTGAAGCCTTTGTAACTCACCCTACTCTGCCCACGCTGCCTTCTACAAACAGGAGGAGGGTTTTTTTGCTACTGGAGATGGGATGGAGTTAATTTTCTCTATAGCAGCCCATATCATGCTGTGTTTTAGATATTGGTGATCAAAACAGTGTTGATAACACACCAGTGTTTCAGCTCTTGCTGAGCCATGCTTGCATAGCACCAAGGCCTTCTCTATTTTCCCAGTCTGCCCTTCTAGCCAGTGGGCTGGGGCTGGGCAAGAGGTGGGGAGGGGACGCAGCAGGGACTGCTGACCTGAACCAGCAGAAAGGAGATTCCATACCATGTAACATTATGCTCAGCAGTAAAACTGGGGGGCGGGAGTTTTTCCAAAGTAGCTATTGCTCAGAGAAAACTGGACATCGTTCTGCTGGTGGTGAGTGACGGTTGCTTTTTCACCATTATTTTTTTTTCCTCCCTCCGTTCCCCCTTCACTTTTTAAACTGTCTTTATCTTGACCCACGAAGTTTTCTTCTCTCTTTTGCCCTTCCAATTCTCTCCTCCATCCCTCTGGGGGATCTGAGCAAGAGGTAGGGGCTTAGCTGCCAGCCAGGGTCAACGCACCACACTTCAGAATTTAAGCCACATTTTTAAAAAAGGAGTTAAAAAACTGTAAAATTCCTTAAATTGGTGGTTTATTTTAGAAATTTAGAAAATAACATAGGTTGTTTTGTACAACCTAGTTTTTATTCAAATTGTTAAATTTGAACATGCAAAGCAAAAAATCCCCAAGGCTCAAACGAGGAAAACCTGTGTTATTTACTCATTTTTAATCAGGAGGATTTTTAAGTATCAGGAGGATCTAAGAAGCAGCTCTTACATCAATTAATTTTTAGCTTCTCATAGGTAACAACCGGTTGATGCTGCTTAACAACGGTTTGACAGTCATGTCTAAAACCATGCTTAATGAAAAAGAAAAAGAAATAGGAGAAATAATTGTCTCTTTCACTGTCCTGCTTTGAACTGAAGACATTATCCCTGGATTTATTTCTGAGGGTTTATAGCTTCTGATGCAAACGAATGCAACTTTGAATTCTTAGATTAAACAGGTCTTCAGCTTTACAGGTTAATATGAAGTTTTTGAAGATGCTTAAATCTGCTATTTTGTACAATGAAAATGTACAGTTGAAACACATAGATCTAAGTATCTTTGAAACACATATGTAAATTCCTCCCTGATTTTCATCTGCACTTTAGAACAAATTATTAATTAGATCTAAGGTAGCTTTTTTCTCTCTCAAATTTAGATAAAATAAATCTCTGTAGAGGTCAGGATTTGCTTAGAGGAAAAGTATGACTTCTTGAAAAAAAAATCTTGCCCCTAAGCTTATTTCTTGTAGTGAGTAAACAGCTGCTGAAGGGATGTTACATGTGGTTGGAGTTGATAATTCTGTGTGGTAGTTGGATCATGGAAAGTCTCCTCATGCAAGTGTGGGTGGCTGCAGTTATCCTGCAAGCAAAATAACTTTGGTTAGCAAATCTGTAGCGTGGGTCAGTGATGACCCTGGGGAAACAGCCAGCTGCCCCACCATCCTTGGAAGGCAGCTGTAGGGTGCTAAGGCCAGTACCATCCAGAAGGCTTTTATATGAAATGGGAATGGACTTCCAAGTGAGAAAGAAAGAGTAGATAAGGCAGAGAAATGCCTGTGCTGTTTTTTTGGCTTCTATTTATCTTAAAGCTATACAGGAAACATATCTGAAAGCACTATGATTTGTAAAACCTGAGTTGGCTTGAACTAGTCCTATGATCCTCTGTGACTGCAATCACTTTTTTTCTCAGGGTATTTGAAATGGGAGCTGAGCAAGGACTTCAGGCCCTTTCAATTATTGCACAGTTCAGATGACTGCGTTTCCCTACAGAAAGATCTGTGCCCTCTGAGTTCCTGGAGGTCTGTATGAACCACACTTTCACTGCGCAATAGGAGACTAGCCAGGCAGGTTTGCAAGGAGGTGAGTAGCCCACCAGGTGTGATTAAAGAAACATCAGCTTCTCCTTTTAATTCTTTCCGGAATGTATGTTTACCCTGTGGATGAACCTCCGTACGATTACCACCACAGATGCCTCTTCAGACTTGCAGCAGTCCAGCGCGGGCGCTGTCAGATCCTGCCTCCTGCTGTACGTGGGTATGAACACGGCAAACTTCTTTCCTTCACTTGCTTCACTGAGCAACAGCAACCGTGCTTTTCCTAACCCTGAGGTTTAACTTTTTTTTAAATTTACCTTCTCCTTTTTTAAATTGTTGAGTGTTTCTCAGCTGTATTATCCAATGCTAAGAACTTTTCAACCCCCCTTTTCTAGGCCTTGTCCCTGGGGCTTAGCACTCCCCTCAGTCTTGAAACATCTTGGGCGTTTGCTTCCACCTGTTGAACTCAAGAGCTACGGTGCTTCATCTTCATCCACGAGCCTCGATCTTTCTCTCTGCTCTTTGGGAAAGGAGTGCATCACAAGCAGGTGTTATATTTGTGCTGGATTGCATAGATTTAAGGCTCTTTCTGGATCTGAGGATGTTCCCCTACTGAATTTTTGTATGAAAAGCAGCAGGTTCTTCATCGCTGCTCCACCACATTTGCTCTGAGACTTTCAAGCCAGAAGCAGAGACAGGCTTGTTGGATTTCAGGAACACCAGCTGTGCTGCACGTTTCCATGGAAAGAGGAGAAAAAGCACCAGAAGAAGAGCTGCCTCCAGCCCCAAAGGAAGGCAGCTACAGAATCCTAAAGACCTCCTTCTTCTCATAGGAGCAGCCCTCTCCTAGCTCCCCGAAGCCAAGACTAATTACCTACAGTGGGACAATATTAGGAATCAAGGGATTTGGTCATTGCTCTAGACTCCTTTTCTCCATCCCTGCCTTCAGTTGGCAACTGATGCCATAAAATGTTCAAATTTCAAGCTTGTGAAATTTTGTACTCAATGGAGTTTCAGTCATTCAAAAATGATTGGTAGTTGAGTACAAGATTTTATAAAGTAACCTCGTGTTGCACGTGCAGAAATAATTTCTTCCCAGTGTCTTCTTCATTAACAAAGGCTTCTCCCATCCTTCGCTTCTAAGAACTGCTGGTGGATGAAAGAAAAGCAATTAAGTTAATCACTTCATTTTAAATGTTCCCCTCCATGCCATTTTCTTGTTCTACGATCTATTTTTGTTACAACGGAAAGATTAAGTCCAACAGGACTCTGCTAAACAGTTCATTTAGAACCTATCACATATTTCATTTTCATAGAGTTAGCTCAAAGTATGTTAATTAGCTGCATGGCCCATCGATGCTTTAGGATAGAAATGGTCTTACAATTACAGTAATTGCTCAAATCTGTGAAATGAGAAAACAAAGAAACAGTGAAAGTTATTGAACGAATTGATGTAAACAGCTTGTTCTTACTTAGGATCATAACCATTTTAGTGCGAGAGAATTTTGATGGGTTGTACATATTCTTTTTACCATGTGTTGAGAGTACGGGGTATAAACAGACGGCATGGCATTCATTTGATTTCAGTCCTGCAAACAGCATGTACAATAGAAGCACAGAGATTTCCCAATTACCAAGAAGGCAACAGAAATTACATTGTTATTTCATCCTCCACGTGCTGAATGTGGCTGAATTATTTAGTAATATGTACAATATATATAATAACTTCAAAGATATTATCCAATATAGTGAGTAAAATGCCTTTCAGGGTTGCTTTGGGACATGTTCTCAAGTAGTGGTTCCTCACACTTCAGCAAATAGCAAACCTGGGTAAGATCTAAATAAGCAGAGTCTGCTTTACTGATTTAAATGTCTTTCCTCTTAAAGACCTTTTTTTTGTTTCCTGTAAAGAAATACCCTTCTCTAAAGAAGCTGTGCTCACTACTTGTCATTATCATAGCTCTAGAAGTGCTGGCCTGGGTGTAAGTCAGAGCAGCTGAGGTAATCACTGTTGTCATTTAAGGGGTCTGCAACCTCCTCCTGAAAAGAAGAACTGGGTGCTTTGGACCCAAAAGAAACCTGAGGCTTAGAGAGAGACCCCAGCAGAGATGCTATTTTTCTGGTAACTTTGGCAGTCTTTTATTAAACCATTGAGTTTCCAGATCTGATGATGTCAGTCATTTTTGTGATTAGAGTATGAAATGACAACTCTGCCCTCAGAAAAGTACGGGTCTGCTGGAATTGCTGGTCCATGGGTGATGGACTGGCCAGCACACAGGTTCTTTCCTGGTTGCTACTGGCATGTCTGAAGAAGTCAACAGAACATCTTCCAAGGCAGGGCAGAGAGGAGGTATACTTTAAATGCATTGTGAGTATTTCTTATTAAATCCCTTCAGATTATTCTTGGCTGCACAATGCTTTTCTTCCTAAATCATTTCTATTGTTGAATGTTGCAAACTGCTTTTTTGTCTGTTGTTTTTCCTTCTGCAGATGGTGGCCATGCGACGGACAAGGGACTCAGAAATACAGGACTTAGTCCATTGCACAAATGGCCTCAGTTTTGGAGTTTCCTCTGCTTGTGGATTTGCCTCATTGCAGGTTCTCCAAACCTTGGCCCTGTCTTTTCTGCCAGGGACTTGAAGGAAGCAGCTTCTGCGGTGGAATCCACTAGTCAAATTTCAAATTCATTGTTGCCTCTTTAGGCATCTTTGGAAATCCCACAAGAAATTAAACTGGAAAAGACTGGTAGCCTGCAGCACAGATTTTGTATTCAAATTTCTATTTAGTGATAGGAACTAAAAAATCTTCTAGTTTCACAACCAATCTCAGTTTCCACCACTGAGAACAGCATGAAATACTACCCCTACATATTGGAGATGCTTTAGGTGTTCTGTTTCATACTGATATTTAATTTCTTCATATCTCAGAATTCACACAATTGATATTAATCCCTCCCTCCCCCTCCCAGTAAGGATAAATGATAACACATTTTTTCTGATTTCCACATGGGTTTGGATTCTAGAGAGCTGATATCTGATACAAGTTCTCAATAGTTCAAAATGTTCATTGTTTTCTAGCAGATGTGCTTTTTGGGAAATGTTTTGACAAAACTGGGTAGACACCAGAATCACCGACTTACAAACTACTTTCCTGACAAATGCAAACTTTTTTTTTTTTGTAGAGTCCTAGCCCCTGTCTTCTAGTGGTCTCTGCACTCCAGAACATGAGCACTCATCTTTCTTCCAGAACAATGGGAAACTTTCGTCAGTAGAGATAAGGCTCATTTTTGTGGGAGATGGTCACAAACACTGAGTTGCAAGACCTCTAGGAGTTTAAGATCAGTGAGAACTTGGAAAACAACCCCAAACCAAAAAACAACTCCAAAAACCAACGTTCCCACCCCACCTTGAAAGCACCACCTCTGTGTTTTGTGCACCCTTCATGCTTCCTGTAACTCACTGAAAACTGCTGTCAGTACAATGAGGACCTCTGCTTTTCTGCGTAAGTTAAATGGTTTATGCATTTTCTTACTAATCACTTTTTTAATTTAATAAACATTAAGCCTTGCCTAACTCTGTGTCAAGCAAAGATTTGTTTCAGGAATCTAATTTTTGCAGAGGCTTGTTGATTCTGCATATATAGTATCAGGAAAGAAGAATTTGGGCTCTGTGGCTGTGACTGTATTTATCAAGCAGAAGAACACGAGAAACGGGGTAAAGTAGCATTGTGTGGACCATTTACTGACTGAAGTTATTATATCCTTCATGCTGCATGGGTGGGTGGGATAGGCAAATTAAAGGGATTATCCTGCATGTTCACTAACCATGGAGTATGATTTGCTCACTTTCCAACACCTGTGACTCCTGTCTAACAGAGTGGGAATGAGACAGCAAGTGCTGTGATTGCATCTGCAGTCACAGAAAAAGCGGGATGTTAAAACGTAACACAGGTATTCCCTTTCTTACTGTTGTTTATGACTCTGGTCTATATGTAGCTCAGTTCCTATAAGTAGCTAGCCATAGAGGGTTTAATACTAGTAAATAAATGACATTATCAGCAATTATGACCCTAGGCTGGAAGCAGCTAAAATTGAAAACCTAGCCATTAACACAAGGTAGTGCAGTTTTATAATTGTTCCTAGACAGAAACGAGCTCTCAAACTAGTATAGCTCATATGCGAAACCTTGATTTCTATTATACTGACCAGTAAACATACAATTTTCTTACAAAATGACACAGAAAGCAAAGGAAATTGTGCAGAAATGAAATCAATTCAAGAACTTAGAGTTCTTCTGCAGATCTAGGCCCTGCTTAAAGGAACTGTGCTGCACCCATGCACAGGCACAGTCAGTGACACTGCCACAGCGACTCATCCCATCTCTGAACATCCCACAGGCCTTGCTCTTCTTCTCCCAGCTATTGTTTCTTCTTCTGTTTCATTTTCTCTTCTTAACAATTTAGACCTTCACCCTTCTTCTTTGTCTTCTGCTTCCCTCCATGTAGAACCAGACATGCGCCGTTCTTTCCTTCCTTGATATCTACTTGTGATGCTCGTCTTGACCTGAATCTCTGATACGTAAGTATGCATTTCTCTTCCAACCTTTACTCGCAGCACTGGTCAAGGCAAATGATGTGCTGACGAAGTAAGAAGCAAAAGCAAGATCTGAAAGTTCATTTGAACAGGCTGATGTGAGTCAATTTCCTTTTGTACTCAAATGAGAAACTAACCTAAAACTTCAGACCTAGATTACAGAGTTGTGTGATTTTTTTTTTTTTTTTTTTTTTTTTTTTTT
>Ga0065711_1034093_pt1 | contig 24323 bp, 17 predicted proteins | sample Hoacrofraction12_FD_59098 | JGI IMG/M metagenome (GOLD analysis project Ga0065711, IMG submission 59098) | Hoatzin crop microbial communities from Cojedes, Venezuela - Epithelial fraction 12 v2 (version 2) | ecosystem: Host-associated > Birds > Digestive system > Esophagus > Crop | place... | reverse complement strand
CAGCAGGAATTCACTTAACCCCTTCTAAAATTGTGTAAGCCTTTCAGCAGGATCCATGCTATGCCTCCAGTGTACAACACCACATATGCAATACATTGCTTCCCTTCCTTTTTTTACATACTGCTATGATTACAACAGCATATCAGGAATTATTTTTCTGCTTAGAGATTTCCCGTTTTACTTTGGCAAACGTAGCAATTGTCCTTTTCTTGTTCCTGGCCTGAGTCCTAACAGAAGTTCCTCATTCTCAGACTACATCGCTTCGTTCTCATTCCCCTTGGAAAACTCATTCTGATTTCTGTCACCTACTTCCTCCAGGCAGACTCCCATTTCTCCTTCTGTTGTGCCAGCAGAATAACTGTCAACGTGGTGCAATGTCCCATTTTCAGGTACACTTCTATGCATTGCTGAACACTGCTCCAGTGAAGGGGCTTTTTTGTCTCTTCCTTATCCCACCATGCCCCAAAATAATTTGGTTGTGGGTTATTTCTTGATTGCTGTAAAGTGTATTGTAATTTTGTCCATGTTCAGAAAAATTCACTGTAACTTGCAAGCGACAGCACATGAAGAAATGGGGGACTTTAGTGGTACCTTACAAAGTAACAATTTCAGGGTGGACCAATCCCCAGACCTCTAACGGTGCCAAAACTCTTATTGGTGTAAGCAAGAATTTTCCCAAGGAATAGTTGAGGGGAAATTAAAATTTTTGGTCAAAGCAGAAAATTGCTGTGAATTAACAGCATCTTAAGTCTGGGAAATTTTTGAGGCAGTAATCACTGAGGCCTTTCTTGTGCTTGTTTATGACAGTTATATATTGGTACCATGACTGGGATACCAAGAAAATATACATTATTACTCTAATTATAAATGGTAAATTATATTTGCCCTAACTTTACCCTAATTCTATTCACTCTGATTCTTTTTCTTGTAATATTTCACTTACAATTCTTCTTCTTGTAATATTTCACTTACAGTTCTTCTTTGCATCTTTAATTTTCAAGTAACCTAAATTTCTAAACACTAGAGCAATTTTTTATTTCTGAAATAGCTCATTCTTGTTAAAGTGCTATATTCAAAAGCAGCTGGGTCAAACTCAGCTCCTTATGAACAGTCCGCGAGACATTAAAATTGCATGAACAGCGAACAGCCTCAGTTGCATAACCAAGGCCAAGGAGGAGCCAATAAATCTCTGCCAGTTAGCCCTATTCATCTGTAACTGCTGTTTGACTAATGCCTATCAGCTAGAAAAGCAACCTGTCATAGTTCGAAGATTTAGAGAGATGAAGAACCTCTTGCTTCCCTTGATAATTTGTCAGAATAATGAATCATTTCTACTGTGAAAAACGTTGTGCATTACTCCTGATTTGAATCTTCCCAGCTCCCCAGCCATAACCTCTAGTTTGTGTTATGATTTTCACTGCTGTTCTAAAGAGCCAGTGTAAAACCAGTATGTTTTCTCCTGCTTCAAGAAACTTGCATTTCTTAATCAAGGAGGTGCTCTATTTTGATAGAGTCAATGGATAAAAAAAGAATCATGGTTCTCAGAATGAAACAGTTTCATCAGATCTCAAACCCTTTGGGGCGCCTTTCTTCCCCAACACTCCCATGCTTCAACACCCCTTCCACAATACTGAGTCTGAAACTACAGCACACATTCTGGTCACAGTGCGCATCCAGAGGTAAGGCTATGCTTGAGTCCTAATCACTCTCTTCCTGGAAAAGAACTTCTTCTCCTTCTACGATAGCATCACACTAGGAACTCTTCTGAACCTGCAGTTCAAAAGATCCTTACATCCCATCCAGACTTACCGTTTTCCAGGCTGCAGCTCACCCTGTTCCTGGAAATTCCATCTGGCTATAAGAAAAAAAAAACTCCACCGTGACAATAAAAACTTGCTATACATTGCACAGAGAAATGGTGGAATCTCCTTCACTGGGAATACTCAAGACTCTACCTGACAGGGTGAGGATAACCTAATCTAAGTCTCTGCTTTCTACAGCAGTTCAGATGCTGTCCAGGGGCCCTTTCCAACTCAGGCTTTGCTGTGACACACATGATCACACACTTGCTCAAATGCAGTTAGTTCATTCTCCATCAAAGTTTTCAAAAGCTAAGGCAAAAGTTTACAAAGTCATTTCGTCTTTTAGGTTTGTAATGCCACTGCTAGTTCTCTCAATACCAACTCAGTATCTTCTTTCAAGCTCTTACGTGTGAAAAGTTTGACCCATGCAGTATTGCAATATACTGAACACTTCTCATAGATTCATCATGTATTTACACCATGCTCATAAATTAATAGGTTCTACTCTTTACCACCAAAAAGTGACTCTGCGGGCAGCTGCATGCCCTATGCTACCACCAGCAGATTTGGCCGCACAGGAACTGCGTGCGGGGCGTACACCTGTCTGCGCACAAAACCGCGCGCACTTTTCCTAAGACGGTTACTTGGGTCTGACAGTTCATTACCTCTGGCTTTATCTCGGCCCAAAGGGTATGTTTACACATCTGACTAAAATCTTTCCTCACCTGTTTTATTTGTAATTTTCTTTGAAAAAACACCATTCTAACACTTGTCTCTCTTCACATCTTTAAAGAATGGCTTGCCAACCTTTTTTGTATATTTTAAAGTATTCAGGAAACAAAAGATAATCTCTTACTAAAATGTGCTCTCTGAGGTTGGGATAGACTCCGATTTTGTAACAAGATACTGTGTACCTAACAGGACAACACGTCAAACTCCTATGGCAAAAGATTGCAATGCAACTGTTTGGCAGTCTAAGCAGAGTGAATTTCTTTACCAAAATCCAGATCCCAGTCAAAAGCTATGTTTATATAAAAGTTGCCTTTTAACATATTGCCAACAACTGTTTCAAGAGGTGACCACTTTTAATGTTCCTCTACATGGAAAATTTTAACTTCTAGCTATATTTACCTCACATGAACTCATTTCACCTCAAATTTACAAAAAATACAAAATAAGGTTGAGCAACCAAACTCAGATTTTTGTTAAACTCCAGTTGGAAAACCAGGACACGAGCACTTTATTACTGACCTTCGGAGCAATCTGTGGATTTCTTCAAATGTTAAATGTCACCTACTTCTCCTCCTGCTAGTCCCAAGGGGCAGCAAGTCTCAGGGCACCTTGATCATTCTCCTTAAAACCTATGCAGGGAAACCTCCAGATGACGGCCTTTCCCTGCCTGTGTCTGCAGGTATATCACATTCTTGGTTTCAGTTTTCCAGAAAGAGTAGAAACTATGCTGGTATCACTGACCGGCTATGTCCCAGGACTAAAATCACGCCAGATGACCTATTCCAATGGTCCAGCCATGCTGGAGCCTAATACACCTCCGACTCCTCTACAAGGGGCTGAGGCTGGGAGGAATCTGTATCTTTTTTATATTTCATCCTTTACGTGATTTCCTGGATGCTATGACGATGATCTCTCTCAAGCTATCAAGACAGTGATCCCTAAGCACCTGCTACTACTAGTCTTTCTGTATAGGTCACTGTACTCTACAAATGATTTGTGTCAGCCTGTAACGCAGGAGGGAAGGCAAATACCCTGGCAAAAGAAAGAAAAAGCAAAACAGCTGCATCATGCTTTGCTTTCATTTTGTTTATCTAATCCTGCAGCTGAACAACACTCTGAGAAGTTTCTTGACCTGTGTAACAGTATCTGCAAATCTTTAAACAATGAGCTTGTTCTTAATGGCTGGATTAATTCAAACTGACTGAAACTGCTTAGATTAAGACTGCACTGCTTTCATGTGAAGTAGCACAGCAATGCACCAGAGAAACAAATACAGGTTTTGTCTCTTGACTCTCAGACTGCTAATTGTGAAAAAGGGGGGAAAGGCCCTGCTACATGGCCTGTGATCTTATCCCTTATCCTTTCCGACCAGCACAATCTGGCAGGAAAGAAATGGTTCTACTGATAAAAAGGAATATCTCCCTCTCTTTTAACTGAAGGCAGAGTAGCTGCTCTCCTTCAAGTCAAACAGAGCTCGTAGTATAGTATTTGTTTAAGAAATTTTCCAATATGATGAATTATTAACTTGTTTCAACTCTGTTTTTGGATTAGACTGAGGGAAAGAACTCTAACAATGTCTCCAGATCTCAGCATCACTCTTCTTTTGATCAGCGCACTTCAGACTCACAGAAGCAAATTACAATCATGGTATCCGTCAAAAAATGCTGCTGAAAAACAGCAGTTGTACTAATAATTTAATCAGACATTTTTGAAATCATCTACAATGAATAACAGCTAACCCAAACATCCACCTGAGACGGTGAATTGAGTCTGATGTTTGTATATCCCTATTTATTGAGACCTTCCAATAGGAAGAGCTTGGTTATTACACACTGTCTGCCTTGTCACGTATTTACATGGACCTTTTAGGAAAGGCACTGGGGACAAATGGTGCCTTTATTACACTGCTGACAACCAACTTCACTTCCATGGGGATGAGCATCATGCCTAATGTATGTCTGAAGCAGGGGCTTCGATGAGAAACAACTGGCTGATCCTCCTCTTAGATGAGAACAAAGTGACAGGAGAGATAAGAGACATCACACAGGCTGTGAGGCTGGGCAGATTTGTTCTTTGCAACGCTTCTTGGTGCCTGAAATTTCAAATGAACAAATAGTAGAGCTATGGTTATGACTGCTTACCTGTCTCCGTTATTAACAAGAAAACTGGAAATCGTCTCTTTATTTGTGAATCAAGGCATTCTAGTCATGTAAAAGCCAAACTGCGTGGTTTTGTTGAGCGTGGTATCACAATACACTGGTAACCCGGCAGTCGGTGCCAGTCATTAGTTTTTCAAAAGGATTTTAATGGTTCTGCTCGTAAGTGCAACACCTAACACACCTAGAACTGACTCAAGGTGTGCTGCTACCATACCTGCAACAAGAAAAGGCTCCTAAACTATCAGCCTCTGATTTAAAAAGTAAAACATTTTCCATGGCTAATTGAGGTTTTTCTTTCCCACATAACTCTTACTCAACTTTCCCTCCCTCTTACATTTCAGATAGAGAACTTATATCCGCCTATTGCAGCAAGGCACTGTCAGACTCAGCTACTTTGCTGAATTTGGGTGAAAAAATGCAGGTGATTTTGTGGGCTGGCAGAGATATCAGTATGAAATCAGGCTGGCTGCTTTAGTTAAATGAGCAGTCAAATGATACACAAGGTCATGATTCCAAACATAGGTCCTTGCCACACACTGAGGTAAGTAAAACTAGCTCATCACCTTCATCTCCACTGAAACTGTCTGAAGGCAGAGTGAACATTTTGAAATGATGACTACATTTTAAAAGATCTCTGAAAGATCACAGGACCCAGACATTCAAGAGAGTTTTCAAACCACAGGGAAGATAAGCCAAAAACAAAGCAGCAGTGGCTAGACAAACCTCACTTGAAAGGCTTGATAATTTTTGTCTGACTGCTTTTTTCAGAGGAAGTTAGAAAAGCTATTCTGCTCTCAAAAGCTAATAGTGTGACCCTAAAATTTAAAAAAAAAAAAAAGAGAAGGACAATGACAAATGCATAGACATTTTGGCAGTAACCGGGGAGTTCTGACAAGCGGCAGCATAAAGCCCAGATCAAAAGAACACATAAATTCTTTTATTGCAGAAAATACCTAGAATTCCATGTTTATCTTACCACAATAAGCTACTGAATGGTTATCTAAGCTGCTCTTGTTTTGCCAGGCAACTCAATACATCTGTAGGTTCTACCCGGCATTAGTTTTATTCTGGTGTGTTTAAAATGCTACACAGCAAGTAAATCTAACCTGAAAAGTTATATGTCTCCTTAGGAGAAACAGTCTTCACAGACAGTGATCACCTTAAACACAAAATCTTACTGGTATCTATTCAGAATTATTTGCCCCAGTTTCTACAACTAAAACCACACAGCTGTGATATACCACATAAAGCCCAATCCCTTCTCCCTCTAGCAACACATTGCTAACAGGTATTGTGAGAAATCCAGGAAAGTACATTAACAAAAACCCACCCCAACATGAGAAGCATCTCACAAGTACCTGTTTGAGTACTTGTGAACTGCTTTTTTTTTTTTTAATTTCCTCAGTTCTCCTTTTATGAACTACTAAAACTTCCCCTAAATTCCAAGCTGGCTTTGCCTATATAATACAGTCACAAAGAAATCTGTCTAACATATTGTAAGTGGAACTATTCTTGGCAAAATAACATCTCTGAGATAGGTTTAAGTCATGCAGAAGCAAGACTGAACTTGTGAGTTCACAGTTTCTTTAAAACAAAGCAATACCTGCTGCCACAGCATGAGGAAAAAAGAGATCTCAAACCCAAAATACTACAGCAGAAGCAAGAGAAGACATGGGGAAAAATGTAGCTCACTCCACTGTCCGAGTATCTAACCCCTTCAATTCAGCAGAGGCCCGCAAAGTAGCAGTTATTCCAGAGTCCTGGGAGACTTCCTATATATTCAACCTTACACAAAAACACTCTCTGTAGTTCGAGAAGAAAACATCCTGGTTTTTGGACAGCATACGACAAATTTTGAAACCATGAGATGAAATCAAATTGCATTTAAACATGGTTTAAGGGAAGCTTTTCTTTTGGAGACTGCCAGTTTCCCTCTCAAAAACATCTGAGAACCACTCTAGTAGCCTAAAGTTATCTGAGCCTTTCAAAACCAATCTAGAAACACATACAGACAATAGGATAATAATAATGAACACGTGAGGACACTCCTTCTTACAGGGAACCGTCTTTTGAAAAAAGTTATCTCCTCCGTAGCTTCCATTAAGTCGTACACAAGCCCGCAGACGAGAGCCCCGGCTCTTCATCAGAGCTGTACCTGGCTGGCGGAAGGGGCACCAGAGGAGCAGCAAAGAGCTGACAGGCTCCTTTTTCTTCCTGGCTGTGCCACAGGAGCACGAGTGGTTACCTCCTCCTCCAAATCCATCCCCTGGGTAGCAGACTGCAGCCAGCATGCAGCGACGGAACCAGGAGCAGCGCGAGCCCCCTTCCTCCCGGTGCAGGTTTTCTATAGGTGTGCAGATGCAGCAGAGCCTCATCTGATGTGAAATTTTGTCACACATCCGGGTGTATGAATGACTCATATATAAAAAATACTGGTTTCTCACGGTTGTATGCTTGCATACGGGTGGGGATTGAACAAATACACATTTGCACGTGGGCTAGAACTAGCCTTTTGTGACAGGATTACTACCCGAGACCAGGAGGTCGTGATTTAGCAACGAAAAGAAAAAAGACATATGCACAAAAGTGTGATCAAAGTAATACAAATGCTTAATGTTATGGTGAAATCTTTTGTGGAATTCAACTACAGCAACAACCAAGTATCACACGCGACCCCCGCAATGGTCCTGCATTACTGAAAGCTGTTCATTGGCCTGGGGAAGAAACCTGACTCCCGCTTGCAGTAGGGTCCCAGGCTCGGTGTGGGATTAACCCAGTTGCTCAGGCCCGGATCAGAAAGCTGTGGCTGGGAGCCCCGCGCTCGCAGCCGTGCCCGTCAGCTGCCGGGCGCAGCGAGCTGTGCGAGCCCGGCGTGCCGAGTGGCAGCGGGGTCCTGCACATCTGCCCGCGCCCACAGTGTCTGAGGCGGAAAACACTCGATAAAAATAAAATAAAAGGGAAGTACACATGAGCCAGAAATTAAATGCTTGCATCTGATACCAGAGGAAGAGCGCCTGGGTCAGGCAGCCTGCTAGGGGTTTGAGCCAAGTGTACTCCGGTCAGCCGGAACGTTTTTACTGACATCAATGCCAGCACCATGAGGGCCAAGAAAAACATTTTGTGGTCTGCACCTCCTCGCTCCATCCCACCCCACCCTTTTGAGATGTTCAGAAGGGAGCAGCTCTCCACCGATTTCCAGAAAGCTTTTGATGCTGCTTCTATCACGTTTTCATTTAAATTCTCCAGCGACAGACACCAACCAATTGCCCGTGGTAAAGCAGCGAGAGTCCCAGGGCTGCGTAGCGCAGGAGCCCTTCTCGGCCCCACTCACCCGCACAGGAGTGGGCCAGGGGCTGGCAGAAGGCACCATCCCGCCTGTACCCCCAGCGCTGGACTTAGCATTAGCCAAAAAGATGGCAGCTTGGATTAGCAGCTGAAAACTAACTGAAACAATAGGGATCCTCAGTAAAAAAAACCCAAAATACTGCCAGCGGCTACTGCCAAATCATGGTACCTGCGATACCGCGGTGACTCCAGTCTGAGAACAGAGGAACACCAAGGTTCTCCCATCCCTGGGTAGTAGATATTGACATAATATTCTCTTTTTAATATAAAGCTATTAAGCAATTTTAATATGAAATTGCTTTTTCGAAAATAAAGAATGCATGATACACATAATGACAGCGCGAAATTAGCACACAACATCTGTGAGGTTTTGGAGGGATTTTTTTAAAGATTTTCAGGGAAAAATATAATCTAGCTCAGGAATTTACTGAAATGATCATTTCTCTCTGTAAAAAAAATAAGAAATAAAACAGTTTTTTAAGATCTATAGGAAATTTTAGAAATGTCCTAGATTTTCAGGTACACATTTTTAATGGAAGTGCTTGCGTTATATGTTTAATTTTTTACATTATGCTAAATAATTCTTCTTTCTTCCAAACAATGTTTACTGTTATTTAAATCAACCAACCCATGTCATTCAATTATTTATTTATTCAGCCAATGAGAAATAAGTGACATTTCTTTTTACTTATTCTAATCAAAGTCAAATATTTGTTCCTTCTGTGACTAATTTATTACTAATTACAACAGTCTGATGTATGGTAACTTGTGTTACTAAAAATAGGGCTACAAATGAATAAATGCAGCTAAAATTACGCTTTCAAAGCACAGCGGAAGAAAGCCCAAAGCTCATACATAGACATTGACAGCAGGTCTGTTTCCAGACTTTAGATACCCACACCTCCACAAAATAGGTGCAAATTGGAAAAGCTCTGCTTATTCATCTGGCAGTAAGTGTGTCTGGAAATTAATATATCATGTAAAAATTAAAATCAGACTCAACTTCTTTCAAATTCAAAAAATGTTTTAAATCTTTGTTTTGTCACTGTTTACTTCTTCCTTTTGCTGCCTTCCTCCTTCTTTGGAATACAAGTCTCCCTCCAGACTGAAAAAATACTTAACTTGGATTGAAATTGAATTACAATTAGTTTTTCTATTTTGAATGAAATCAAGGCAAGAGCATGGAGACAGTTTATTACATGTGTATGCACGAAATGTAAACCCCTCAGAGGTTGAAATATTCTTTTAGCTTAGCTGAGCTCTGGAATTTACAGTCACTGGACATTAACATAGTCAAGAATTTAGAAATCCAAAACAGAACTGGACATTCATGTAGGCATCAAGAAGATCTAGTCTTACAATCAGCAAGAATATAATTTTGGAAGATAAAATAAATCTCAAGATGTGGGACAAAATAATCTGTAACTACTAAAGATCAGAACGTACATGATGTGCACGGCCGATTATCCAAGATCCACTTCTTGAGAGAATCCGTGGGAGAAGCCATGGTGAAAGATATATTATTGGTCTTCCTGGATTTCAGACACAACCTAAGAAAACAGCTGCTCTGTTCCTCTCTTTAACAACTAATTTCGATTTTTAGGTTAATTTCTTTTTTTAAGTGAAGTGCGCCTACGGCATTATATTAATCAGCCACTGAAAACCTTTCCTAAACTTAAACAACAACGCTCAGTGTTTGCTAAGGCAGCAATGGCCTAGTGAATGAATGGAATCACTACAATCCACAACACAAGGGACTACACAAACTGCAGCAGTACAAAAGGTACTAGTTAATGACCAAAAAGCCCCACAAAACCAAAAAAGGACCCGTCAAAATGTAATCTCATGCAACCAAAAGACCCTGCGTTGGCTTCATGTGTCAAGACGCAAAACTTCATGTGACCAGATTCTCAATTTACTGAACTGACACAATGACAGGGTGAACACTAAAAACACACATTTCAGCAGCTGCTGTCTGTCACAGGTGTTGGCTGCAATGTTAACAATAAGACTGTTTCTCCTGGTGTACTCAACTCACTCGAAGAGAAAGGAAATTGGAACACACGTTTGTAAGAGATTTGCTTGTCTTATTTACTCTTCTTCTCTTATTTGAGCCCAGAAAGGAGATTTAAATCCCAGGGATTATGGCCAAACCAAGCCAGTTAATTAGGTAACTTTGGTGCAATTTGCCTTTGTTAGAAAATCAACTGAAAGATGCTGTAATGCATTAGCAATGGTCCAGAGGTGCAGCAGCAATGGTCCAGAGGTGCATTTATCTTGCTAATGACTGACATAAATACGTGCTCCCCTCCCAATTGACAAGGTGTAAAGAGCACAGAAAAGTTCCCAGTGGGAAGCTACCAGGACTATTCAGCTGGGAAGAGAACAACCCAAGCACATTCACAACCATTTGCAGGGAAATGATCTTGAGACACAGCAAATATTCATAAATACTAAGACTAATCACAGGCTACACAAGGAACCCCTGACCAAAGACCAGCGAAGCTGCGCTGTTGTGCTGTAACCTCAGCTCTACCACCAGCACTATTTGTTGGCTTCACCCAAGACCTCTGCCTGCCTGTGATGCTCCTCATCAGCCAAAGCAGCAATCCTCACACCTTCTGTAAAACACCTCCAGACCTACGGACAAGAGAGAACACCTACCCAAAACCAGCACGGCCAAAGATGTCTGTAGTCCAGGGCTCCATCTTCACTTCTGTCACAAACTTCTTGTGCTCTCGTAAGTGAATAAGGGGCTTCAAATACACTTTAGGGTCACTGACAAGTCCCATCTACAATGGTGCTCTGAGGATGTCTGCCATGCTGTTCACCCATGAGCTGGGCACGAAGCACAGCAACCTGAGGTGCTTCGGTTTGAATGTAGAGTTGGAAGAGGAAGCAGTGGCAAAGTACCCTTCACAAACCAATCTACTTCTGCAGTATACATAAAGAAAGAGGTGAAGATTCAGCTTTCTGTTTGCTTAAGCCTGAAAGAAGTTCTACAGCCACATCTCAGTCTCTGGGCAGAGGACCTTGATAACCAGGCTAAAACAACACACAGGGCCAGGGCCCTCTACATCACTGACTCCTCAAACTTTGCTGCCAAGAAGAAAGAGGTGCAAGGTCGTTATGGCCAGGGAGAGCATGAAGAGAAGAGCTCGATTCTGCAGCCGTGCGCTGAGGTTCATTCGGCGGCTGACCTGAGGGGCTAACCACAAGGCTACTGAGACCGAGCCCTGAAACACATCATTGCTCAGTGCCTTCAAAAGGGAAAACGTAGGGTTTGCCTACCACAAACGCCTCCAAGCATCCCCAGAGGAAGGAGGGCACCAGGCGTCGGCTCAGAGGAGGCAGGAGGTGCCTCTGCCCCAGGGGTGGTCATTGCCAGGCCGCCGTGCAGGACACGGGCTCCCCCTCCACCACTGCAGAAGGGGTTAGTCCTGCACTGAACCCGTCCACCAAACAGGGGCCCGCTGACAGCGTCCATGCAGTTCTGGGTAGTCATCTACAGAGGCAACCCAGAAAGTACCAGGACTGAGTACGTGCAAAAACATACCTATAAATGCCTCAGGATATTTTTGGCCAGAAAAGCTTGAGTTTCTGAAACCTAAGGAATCTCAGGTGCCTACAACAACTGGGAGAGGTTTCCCTGGGCAACCCTCCTGAATGCAGCTGCCCAAACTGTGCTTTAAGGGATAACAAAATCCTAGATTCTTTACTGGATCTAACCGTAAGTGCCAAAACAAGATTACTGCAGGCATTTATTCAGTCAGCTGAATACAAAGACTTCTAGAAACACTTCTCTTTGTCATAAAACTAGGTTAGAAAAATACATGCACAAAACTCTCATGAACAAAGGTAAGCACGTAACAACTACCTGGGACTTCTGAGTTACAAACAATACATGCTATTTAAAATATTGAGGCGTTGCCACAGAAGAAGAGTTACTAATCGTGTCGGGGCAAAGTAACTGCGCTGGCATGTGGTTTGCACGGGGGGAGGGAAGGAAAAAGAAAAGGAATTACTTTATTAGCCTTTTTGCAGCTTTGTTTTGTTTGCTCTTCCAAAAGAACAGCTTTTTTTTTTATTACTTTTAACTGATTGGTATAAATGAAGAAACCTCTGTTTATCAAAGCCAGTATTATCACTCTAGTCAAACTCCACTTACTCCCAGAGATACCTTAGGGCTGGTAGTAGTTTAATATGTACCTTTATATGTTGCCTTACTTATTTAAAGTAAAGAGTAAAATGGAAAGAGAGACATTCTACTAGGAATATTCTTCCTCTTCAACATTTTCACTTACAGCAAATACAAAGTAAATCCACTTTACTTTGCTAATGAACTAGCTCTTTGTTCATTTATCTATTGAGCTATTTATAAATATCTCGCAATCACAGCATTATCTGGGGGCTAAAGAGCATGTTTCAACTCAAAACAAATGGACATGTCATCTCATGTCCTTCCATAAACAAAAGCTAAGTGCTTGGATTCCAACAGAGATTTGAGCTTGTAATCATGTTTCATATGTTCATTTTCATACCTTTTCTTAGGTGCTTTTAACAACGTAAAATAAGAGCAGTTGCCCTTAACATACAGAAGCACTGGAAAGCAATAAATTGTCGTACCAGATGGTACATGAGACAGGGGACACGTGTGGATGCTGCGGAGGGTCCCCCCTTCCCGACAGTGCAACATGCTCTGTTGGGCTTACAAAGACCATCCAGGGAGGAGGGGGAATTGTGGCCTCGGTGGAAAGGAGCCAGGGACTCACAGAAATCTCCTGAAACAACTTCTGAAACATTTTTTTTTCCCTGAACAAATACCTGCAGCCTATGCTGACAGAACAGCAAGTTCTCGCTGTATGACACGGACCTCTCAGATAAAAAAAGGCGTTTTTTGATGACACATTACACACAGCAGTATGTGAACCAAGCAGTAACTCAACACAGTGGGTTTTCTCAACTAGAAAAATCAGCAGCATCATTTATCCAGACCAAAATCACGTTCTTCACAGACACTGTGTACATTTTAAAATCAAATATAATTTTTTAACTCTCGTTTTCAGCTGGTACAGAACAGAAAAGTATTCACACAATATTAACGCTACATCAATTTCTCCCTACCTGACTCTATGGCATCAACCAGCAACAGTGTAATGAATGCAAAATATGCTAGTTCATTTGAGACATTGTCATTTGTACATATCCTAGTACTAAATAGTTAGCACTCAGACTTTGGGAGAAAGGTTAAATTGAAATTAATTCTATAATATTCCCATTACTGGCTTAGTTTCGAGATATAACTAGGAGTGTAAAAGCAAAAGAGCTATGACAAAATAATTAGTTAGTCATTTCTTCACTTTGTACTCCTTCCAAATCCATTCACTTTAATAATCAATACATGTTCCAAAAAAAGTTTATTTAACCTTGCCTGATCAAGCAATGCAGAATGTCAGAAATCCTTTACACCCTGTTTTTTCACCTGGAATTAGATAATGTGCTTACCGTATTCTGCAGCCTCCTCATTCCTTAACTCCCACTGAGGATTTACACCGAACTGAAGTTTCTCTCAAGTTTACATTTCTCAGGTGTCTTCCGGCAGAACCAAAGATTGTTCTCTTTTCACATATTTAAGCTTGGACCCAAACTACCGCAAGCCCCCACCCTTCCCACCTAGGTCTAACCCTTTACAAGCTGGGTGATTTGAACCGACGCAACTTGGTAGCCCCAAACCTGCTTCCCGTTCCCCTATCACAGTAGTGCCCGCGGCGGGGCCAGCCCGCACATATTGATGTTTGCTTGGTCTGTTGGGACCGATGTAAGCACAAAAGTGCTTGCAACTAAGAACCCAGAGATTTTACCCTCTCTACAGAGGGACTGAAAATATCCCCTTTTGTTTACACCTAAAACGCAAAAGTCCCCATAGCATTTCTGTTGCTGGACTTTTATGTCCACATACGTTTATCCTTTACTAATGTACTTTTACTCAAGAAAAAAATCTATTAAGAAATGCCCCAGTATTACCCTGTGATATCAAACCATATACTCAAAGTCTGTTTAGCCAACTGATACTATGATTCATTAAGCAAAAAAGCCTCAGTATTTTTGCAGATATCAAATGCTGGAATAAATGCTGCTGTAATTCTAGGGTTCTTTTTTAACAGCAAAGGAGAGACATCTGGCAATAATCTACAAATAAATACAGTGTCTCCATTCTTAGTTTCTCCTCCAAAACACTACCTAGGACATTTTTGCAGCATGATTCATATAATCAACATAATACATTACAATACCTTTCAAATAATTTAGAATTCTCAGTTCATTCAATAAAGAACTCAATTTCGAAAGAGAAAAGGGAAAATGGCATGCCAGAAAACTTGCTTTCTTGACTCAGCCCTGCGGCCAGGAGGAACAATGTGGTGCAGCAGACTCCACGATTTCAAAAGCATTTTTTTACAGCGAGGGCAGAGAGAGACAGAGGCTTATTTACCGAAATGCGAGATTCCACAGGTGAGGCCAGAGACGGTCTGAGATCCTCTTCCTTTAGTTCCAAAAGTTTTAATTTATGATGAAGCCTGTAATAATCCTTTCAAGCTGCCAGGTAAAACGCACGCCATATCTCAGCCGTATTTTCTTTCACCCTTTTGCAGTGTAACTTTGTTATTTGCATAAAGCTTAGTTCTGACCTATAGGACTTTTTGAACATCTACATGTTAGATTAGCTGTCTTGACATGCTCTATCAAGCATGACATCATGGATCTCCATGGCAACCTTAACCACACCTGCCCAGATGCCAGAGTTACCTGTCATGTTCAGACCTAACTGCGCATAACAAAAAAACCCTCAACCACCATTTTCTAGGCACTCAGCCTTGCACAGGCACTGGAAGGGTGTTTCCTTTTTTTTAAACTGGTGGAAATCTAATTTTGTTTGCCAATAAATTTGTTCTTCACGGAGCACTGGCTGAAACGCTAGAGCTGTTGCTGACCCTTCCACATCTACCAGTGTATTTCCTAGCCAAACAACAACAAAAGAAACCTGTGGCAAACACCTTCCAGCTCACTTTCCAAAGGCACGCTCAAAAGCTTCAGCTCTGAAAAATTTCTATGTACTCATTTTTGCTCCCTGCTCCTCAGAAAGGTTTTTTTTGGCGAGGTGACTTGCAAAACAGGTTCACAGCAGGGATTACCCCCCCCCCATGGCCAGGTTAGCATTTTAACCTCTTAATTGCAGGCTCTTTTTCATCCTCACAGCCGTTGGCCCAGCTTTTACGCTGGTTCCTGCTCTTTGCTTCTCTGCTGACTGGAGTCAACCCCACCTAAGCAGCGACCATGTCCTGCCATGAGCTCAGCAGCAGATGATTCACACCATCTCAAACTTCAGAAGACCGAGACTGCTTCTCTCCTTTCTTTCTAACTTTCCTGGGGATTACATTAGTGCCTTGCACTCACTAACGCAGACAAGACAGCCTTGGCAGAGGCAAGTTAGCCAAAGCTCTTGCAGAAGCTTGAATTACCTATAAAAAAATGTTTTCTTCCTCAGCTTTGCAGGCTTGCAGGTGGAGGGTGCCCAGCTGCACGGCCATCTCACCGGGGGATGGACTGCAGCATGAGGGCAAGCTGCGGGGCGCAGAGCCACAGCCCTGGGGTGCTGCATTGCCCTGTGGGCGTTTTGGGGTGCACAAGGCACGGCACGCCTGCATCCCTCACACCCAGCTGCTGCGAACTCACACCCCAATTTACCACACAGACCAGCTCAGCTGCAGGTTATTTGCCTTGCAGCAGTATCCCCGGGCCCTTGTGCAAATAGAGACGGCCCCTGTCTCTGAGCTTTCCTTTGCAGAATAAGATATCACAAACAGGGCAACAAACCTGCGGGGTGGAGGAGCGATCATCTGTGTGCACAGCTGGGAGGTTTCAGGTCACTGCGGTAGTGAACCATCAGTAATCCCCGCTGGCATTTTACCTGACCTCTTTTGATTTGCGGCAGGTTATCAAGAGTAGAAATGGGTCCTCAGGAGGCACAACCAGGAGGGATTTATCTGAATAAACGAAGCCTGGAGGAAACTATTAATACATAGTGGAAGATATGGACAACATTCAGAGCTGACCTTGCTGGTGGAGGTAATACAGTATCATGTGACGACACCAAACGTTTTTCCCTGATGTTTATTTTTTGCAAACCAGGGGTCAGTTTGCCATGTTCAGATACTGATGGTTAAAATGGACAAGCGAAGAAAATCCACAAAAAAAAGAGACAATTATCAATCTTGATTTTCTGGCTCATTTTTGTTCGTTATGGACCTGACAAGCTATAGAGCAACATAGAAGACAAATTATATGATATCCGAGGGACTATCTCCTGACCGTAAATATTGGGATGTTTTATGTTCCAGCTGCGCCACTTGACATAGAGATTAGAAAATGGTGTTGCATTAGCTACTATCCTTGATAGATCTCCCACAGTGGGGAAATTCCCACCACAGATAACGTTGCTACTTTCCAGATATTGGAGCAGCTGGAGAAGTAAGAAGGGAGGAAAAGAACCTGCAAAATAAATCATGAAATTTTATTTCATGTCTTCCCATACATCTTAGAGATTTTGCATGTGATACATATCTATATGTTACATACACATACCTACTACATGTGCACGCAGTTTGTCTTCTATACCGCTCCTAGACACGTACATATACAAGGTGGCGGAAAAACGAAGTATGTATGCTCAACACACGTATACGCCCTCCAAAGCAAAATTATATTACGGTCTTCTTCATGAAGCAGCTAAGTAAGCATGCATTACACATACACATGTATACACACACACATACAGCTATGTGTATATATACACATACCTACGTGTATCTATACAGAGATACATATACATACACACAAACACACACACACAAAATACACAGATACATGTGTGTGCACGCATAGACATAGCTGGCAAGAAAAAAACCCCTCTGAACTGTAATGCCACGACCATAATAATCTGTTACTGCATCTGACCAGCCAGACTGTTGATACATTTCAACTAAGCCAATTTCTTGTAATCAACTGGTATAACTTATTTCTGCATGATTTTAATGTGGCTGCTGTTCAGCTTATCTTTTTTTTCTTTTCAAGTTATGCTGAATGGATGAAGTCTTCGGTCTTTCGCATTCCCAAGAAAGATAGTTTGATGCTCCAATACTGAATTTAAAGTTATTTACATAAAATACATATGTCTAATCATCAAAAAATAGAAGCAGGAGACATTCGCATGAATTTTACCCTCAATAAATTAGCAAGGATGACACATTTTAAACAAATAGCAGGAACAGTTACTACATTCCTTCTGTAATTTACTGCCTTCAGAAAGGGCTCAAATTACAAAATGTGCAGGGTGTAATGCTGTAGGCTGTTCAAACTGGGTTTGCAGTGTCTGCAACACTGGAACTAAATATTTACATGACTCCAAAAGATCTAATCTCTGGATTTCACCCCCCTCCCACCCCCTTTATTTAATTTGTATGCTATCTTTATCCACCACCCAGCACATTCCACACAGTCGCTAAAGTTCATGGAAGATAAGTGGGGAGGAAAAAAAAAAAATCAAGACTTTCAAAGGAAAGGAGGGAAGCTGTTTAAAAGTAAGGAATAGATCATTCTTGTTAGAGCTGAAGTCTTGCAGCAATTGAGCTGAATACATATGGATTCTAGCAGTTGTGTTCTGAGGCAATGACAGCACCTGGGATCTCTAGAGACCTTGCCAAAAAGAAGTTGTAGGGGAGAGTTACCAAATGACAATCTATCCAAACCTGTAACTATGGTCTGATCTCCAAAGGTTTGGAAGGCCTCAAAAGAGGCTGGGAACTTAGTTAGAACTCCCATAACAGAGTACAATATTTTTCCAACTTGTTTTTATTCCTTACTGACAATTAATTTGCTGTTAGTGCTAAAATATCTGTAAAACACTAAGAAAAAAAAAAGCTTCTCTGAAAGGTTTGCTGTCAATTATTTGTTGAACTGAGAATAATGGGCACAAGATTTTTGAGCCTGCACTCTAAATTCTGCTAGTTGATTGAAAAAACTGGACTATGGAATAGAAGGTAGATTGTGTGTAAAGCCGAACAGGGTAAAATCTAACATTGCACCCAAAACCATAGTCCAGAGTTAGGCTGTGAAGAGATCCTTGCACGGCATTCCCTGAATTCAGAAGGTCGGCATGACAGCAGCCTCCACCTGCTCTGAGAAATACATCAGCGTGTCACATCTCCTCTGACCCTACATTTACTTTTCGCTGCCCAAAAGCAACTGCAGGCAGGCGAGAAGCAAACCACCTTAAGGTACGCTGCTGACAGACCAATGTGGATGTCAAAACCACTGGGAAGACACAGGCATCTGTGGATAAGTCCGTTCCGTTTGTATTAAAGGACTCAAAAATAGAAAAGAAAGCAAATGAAAGGGTAACAGAGCCAGCTAAAGCATACAGACACACTCTGCGGATATTTTCTTTTCTCCCAGGCAGCGGTGCCAACACTTAAAGTGTAACAGAAGTTAACAGCTGTTCCATATTTTCCCTTCAGCTGTGAAAATTAGATGGAAATGCATATGCTAAAATCAAGAGTCTCACCTTCATCTTTTTCTCCATGTATATTCTAAAAAAAATGAAAAGCTCTTCAAAAATGTCAGTTTCAATCAACAATTCCAAGGTAATATTGAATAGTTTCATTTTTATTATTGTGTCTTTGAATTTCAAGGGAGCAACTGAATCTTAGGCTATATCAATACCCTCACCCCCCACCCCGCCATTTAATGCTTTGTTACATTCTCACCTTTTGTAATGAGGTAATCTTCAATTTTGTAGGAGTTAATAAGAACCACTTAACAAAAAGCAAGATATGAATTTGACTTTCATACCTGATCTCTCAGTCTCTCCTGGTGTCCCATTATCGCTGTAGCATGGTGGGGATATTTCTGTTTCAGATGTTCAAGAAAAGCCTCTCTCTTCCTGTCCATTTCCGAGGTTTGCATTCCCAGTATTTCTTTGGAACTGCGAGGGCCACCTACTGTATGTCTTCGAGGGATGTTGCGGCTGGACTTTGAATTAGAAGAAGTGTGACTGTTCGGGGTCGAAAGGAGCTCTTTAGATCGGAGACATTCCGCATCGTCTAGCGATGTTACATGCAAACTGTTTTTTGCCTGGTCTGAAAAAAAAACCAAAAAGCAAAACCAGACTATTATAAGACCTTAATCTCAATGTTCACATTAATAAGAAAAAGAAAATAATCAATATAAAAGCCAGGTTCATTTAAAAGTCTGGTAGTGTTCTGCATCATTAGGCATATATACGCTGTAAGAAGCGGACTGGAAGTAATCACTTATGCAAGCTATGCACGGTACTTACATACTTTTAACACACAACAGCAGGACTGCTTCCCACAAAAGTGAGCATCATTCAAGTAAATGTTCATTTTATATCATCTTTACCTCTACGAGACTTGAAAAGAAGATCTGACAGGGCCCTGATTCCCTGACCTTTAAAATCTACAGGATGCTTCCCATGAGAAGAAACAGGTTTCTTCAATGGGCTCCAGTACACTTAACGGCCCCGTAACTAGTATCCTTAAGGATACCAACTGATATAATTCCTTTGACAAGGAGATCTGAAATCCTTAATCTTTCTTCAGTGTGTTTTCAACATGCTCCGAAACACCTACGAAATAATAAGAGCATTTTGGAGGCTTTTTTCCCTGATTTCTGACTGTGGTCTGTTTTTAAATTTCATGGATCTCCCTTGGATTTTATACGTCTCAGGACAGCGGGCTGGAAAATACTACATCACTTTTTCAATAAACCATTTCTTAAGAAACAGAATAAAAGCAAGTTTTGTGTGATATAAAAAGAAAAAAATTCAGATAAATTTTACAACTTCAAAAATCTACTTTAAGACCAAAGCCCATAATGAGGTTTGTAAAGAGATAGGCAGACACCGAGGGTATGTAAGTGCTGGCTTATCTTCAGGTGACTGTGTAACACGAACCCTCTGGTGCACAAAAAAGTGTAGTCTGGAGCCTTGTTACCTAATATCTTTGAAAAATCCCTCACTCCTTTGTCAGCAAAGGAAGAAAAAAAGCAAAACCCAGAAGCATTGAAAAGGCCTCACCAAGTCTGATGTGGCCTTAGGCAGGCAGCCGCAGAGGTCCCTGTGAGCGTTAACCCTTCACTGCACCGCCCAGGAGCTGGAAGCTCCTTCCTCCGCGTGTTTTTAACACATCTCTACTTCTCTCCAGCTGACACTTTTCTCCTTGGAGCCCTTTATCCTCCCAGCGACCGTCTCCCCCACGCGCTGCCATTTATACGGCGCTGCTGTTTGGAAACAGGCACCTACTCGCTTCTTTTTATGGTTCAGTCAGTCAGTTTGACACCCTGCCTACCACTTGCCTCGGCATTTTATGCTGAGGATTTTTCAGCTTTCTGGTGTGCGTTGTCAATTGCGTGCCAAGTCCCACCTAACACCAGGCCCTGGTGACACAGTAAATCCTCCAGCAGTGGAGCCACTGTCGGTGTGACGTCCCACCAACTCACATGGGGAACCAATTCCCTGGGGTTTCACAACAGGACTGGACCCTGGAAGGCCCTCAAAGACTTTGCATGTTTCTGTGAGGTCCCTATAATGCTCACAGACTCCAAAATACCAACATCTTCTTGTTTGCATTTATGAAAACCCATTCCGAAAGCAGAACTGGACACAGACGCCCAGACTACAGGTGGTACCATGCTTCGATGAGCACAGCTCTAGGCACAACTTTGGAAACAGGTTTGGTTCATGGGGAAGTTTTGCTCTCACACAGATTCAAAATGCCATCTTTGATCTCCACAGCACCTTCTAAGATCTTCTTAGAAGCACAATCCCGGTTCAGCCTTCAGAACAGCAGCCTCATGTGTACATACACACACACACATTCTAACACACTTGACATTTCCAATCCCAAGTCAATTAAAAAACATCCAGCCTCACTGATTACCGAAAAGGCAGAGCTCTGACTGCCGGGTACCCTCAGCTTGTCTGAGACAAGTGGCAAAATGGAGAGTTTTGCTTGCAAGAGGTAAGCATGGCTACTCCAGACACACTCAGTCAAAATGGTTTCTGAAAGCTGCACGGTCATTTCCATGGATTTTACATGGGAGGAAAAAGATGTGGGATGGGGCTGGCTGGAATTTACCATCTTTAATTTGTCGCACCAAGAGCCCGAAGGTTATATCCCTGAGGCCACTGGAACAAAGGCAACAGACATAAATAAGGGATTTCCTTGGAGCTTGAGGGAGTCGGAGTGAGCGTGAGTGACTGAGTGCAGCGATTTGGTATAAACCCTTAAAGTACGGTCACAGCAGCAGTTTCAATCACTGAACCGGTGGCAGGCACTTCCTCAGGATGGCAGGTAAACCTGAACTCACAAACACAGCCGAGAGCTCACGACTCAGTGTTTCGGGTCCTAAATCTCTCTCACGCAAAGCCTTTCCCTACTGTGCACTTCAGTCATTTCAATAGCTTAAGAAAAAGCTAATTATTTGGAACGTAAAGAGACTTATTGAGGGAAGCGTTTTACCACTATTTGTTACTGGGCAAAACCTTGAGAAGGAATCAAAAATAACATATTTTTCTTATACTGTATTAGAAAGATCAACAAATTCTCTTATTTTTCTTTCATATATCTGGAAAATACTATACAAATACCAGTGAAAAGAAAGGAATGTAAACTATGCAAACTAATTGCTAGCCTTGCCAGCAAGCTGACCTGGGCATTCAGCACGCTCCCACCACATTACAGCCCACAGCAGCACGTGACTTTCTTTTTCAAACCAAACTCTCTGTCATGTTCGAATATGGGCCCTTCCCTTAGTAACTGCTTAAATAAAACTTCCTTGGCCACTTCCTAGACAGGGACAAACAGCTTTGATAGCGAGGCTGAAAGCTGGGATGGTGAAATCCCCGTGTGTAACCCGGGGCACATGAAGTCCGCAGCTGCTCTGTGGGCCACAGTGCTACAGGGAGGAGAAACTGAGAGAGGTTTTCTGGATCCTGGAGTTGCTCAATAACAGTGTGGGCAAACTTGCTGTATCTTCCAAGTGAAGATAATAGGCCTAGAAAATCAATCCCCACAGATAACTGTGAAATGTGTGAAGGATCATGTGATGGTTCCCAGAAGAAAGTTAAAAGTAGCAAAAGGATAAATTATGTACGTACCCTCCCTGGAAAAGGAGTAAAGAGAAGCGAACAGAAAACACAGAGGTGTGAGATAAGCTTGTCTCCCTGTCTTCCCTCCCTCATATTCAGAAGCTAAAAGCTGAAGGTCTTTCTGTTCAATAAAGTAGCAAGTCTAGAGAGCAACAACAAGCAAGACTTGCTGATTGACAAGGAAGGGTTTCGGTTACCCAGAGGCTTGGGTAACCCTTACACCTGAGATGCTTCTCTGATCTGAAAACAAATTTCAGGATTTCTTAACATCACCCATTACTACTGTGGCTGTAACTACAGGAAAGCCCAGGTATGCAGCACAGAAGCAGTATCCCTAGGATTATCGGGAAGGATTAATTGCTGTGAGCTGGAAACTAAAAAAAAAAAAGTCCTTCAACATGTCCTGGTATGCAATTCTTCTAAGTCACACCCTTCATGAAGTCTACACAGGTCAGGAAAGTCACTCTGCTTCATTACTTCAAATGTTGTGAAGATTTCAGTGGTCCTGTTTTGCAATCCAGGTGACATGAAAGAAGAACATTTTCAGAATAATTTCAGAAAGGTACAAGTATGGACCTGACCTGTACTGGTACTACAAAACTGAGCCTTGAAGCAAACTACATTCAATATTTAAAGTTTAAAAAAGAACACAGTTTTAACAACGTGAGTCAAACCCACCTCCGCTCTATTTCTGCCAGCAGTAAATTCGAGATTATTTGGAATCTTTCTAATTTACTCCCTTGTCTTTACAATTAGCTCTCTTTCCAAGGAACTTCCGAATGTAACATTTGGATAGGGGCCAAACCTACTGAATCCGGCTATGAACTCCCAGCATTCAAAATCTGGGGGATCAGAGGATCCGGTTGGCCAGACCTCTGGTTTCCTAGCTCCACGCGTATCTCAGGCAGCTCCATGCAACCCACACAGAAGAAACACATTGCTGAAGGCTTTTTTTCCTTTCCTCCCTATTCTGACACAGCCTTTGAGGGAAGATCTCCGTCCCACTACACGTAAACATATACACAGATGCACGTGACTTGCGCTGCCCCACACTTCAACTTGAAAAATGATTCAGAAGAGGTTCAAGAAATTAGTGAACCCCCAAGAAAAAAAGTTGTTGTTTTTTTCTCCTAAGCTGTCTACGCACTATTTTCTGGTGTTACTTATTCGTAAACTTGGGTGACTTTTTCCTTAAAACCAGGTGTACCCGGCCACGCACTGTTTGGGTAACGGAAGACCGGTGAAAGCAACCGAGAAGGCTCAGAGGTGCTCCGCGAACGCTCTGACGGACACAGCCGGGACGAGGTGCCGGCGACGCCACCTGCACGCCGCGCTCCCGCGGAGCGGCCACGCAGACCCCGCGGCAGAGCGGCCCCCGCAGACCCCGCGGCAGAGCGCTCCCGCTCGCTCTCAGACACAGCGCCGGCAGGGCGGCGGCACTCCCCCGGCCGCACCGCAGCCGGCCCGCCGTGAAAACCACGCTCGCAGCTTCTCGGCCTTGCTCCCCCTAAAGAAGAGCCGTTCCCCTGCCATAGGTGCAGCACTCAGGGCATTTAAAGGGGCCGTGACGCTATTCCTCCCCCGTCGCGGGAGCGGCACCCTCCCTCCGCACCGTGACAGCCACCCGGCAGGCTCCCGGCCTCAGAGGTCGGGCAGAAAGCGCTCCAGAGAGAAAGTTAAACTCACGAAGTCGGAGCGTGAGGGAAATCTGCAGAGCCGCTAGCACAAGAAAGACACGCTTTCCACCCCCCACACCCCCCCATGCATTCTGCCTCCAGTTACAAAAAGCAGCAGCGAGGGGCACGTTTAAACGCAACTCCATCTTTGCCTGCTTCTCCTGCTTACCCTTCATCTGCCTGCCGTCCGCCGAGCGCGCCAGGCACAGCTCAAGTTTCTGGCTTTCGTTTTCCTCCATTGTCCCTGGCTACCGCACCGGCTCCCCTCTCCCACAGCTCGGGAGCCGCGGCGCCCGGGCGGTCAGCGCCGGCCCCGGGGAGGGGAAAGGCAACTCCCCGGGCCCCGCCGCGAAGCCCCCCCGAGGCGCCCCGCACGCCCTCCGGG
>Ga0065711_1034092_pt1 | contig 24323 bp, 16 predicted proteins | sample Hoacrofraction12_FD_59098 | JGI IMG/M metagenome (GOLD analysis project Ga0065711, IMG submission 59098) | Hoatzin crop microbial communities from Cojedes, Venezuela - Epithelial fraction 12 v2 (version 2) | ecosystem: Host-associated > Birds > Digestive system > Esophagus > Crop | place... | reverse complement strand
CATGAGGAAGAACTTCTTCACTCTGAGGGTGACGGAGCACTGGAACAGGCTGCCCAGGGAGGTTGTGGAGTCTCCTTCTCTGGAGATATTCAAGACCCGCCTGGACAAGGTCCTTTGCAGCCTGCTGTAGTTGACCCTGCTTCGGCAGAGGGGTTGGACTAGATGACCCACAGAGGTCCCTTCCAACCCCTGCCATTCTGTGATTCTGTGATTCTGTGAACCTGCCAGCCTCTAAGTTACAACCCAGTTTGAATTTACATTACCTTGAAGTATTTCTCAGGCAATAGAATACAAGTTCTATACTTCTGGGGTGGGTTATAGTAAAGAACATACCCATGCAACATTATGCAATATTGTGTTTCATCCTGTCTAGTAAGGGCTATAAAAGTTACTTATCTGAAAGAACACTACAATCACATTTAAATAATAGTATATTTTCAAAGATTGAACAGTTCTGAAAACTTTCTGGAAAAATCAAAAGTTGTCCAAGATTGAAACTATATTAGTCTAGACTCAGTGCCTGAATTGAAGCTTTGAAAGTTCACACTGCATATACATTGCTAGGTAATTTCATTTCTGTCATTATGTAAGTTAGCAGTTGGACTAATACAAGAATTACTGAATTTAATTTGTCTGTCTTGGTTTCTTTAATTTAGATCCCAAGTCTCTTAATCTGCACTTGGAAAAAAGGAAAAAATAAAGGAGAGAGAGAGGAAAAAATAAACTGAGCAAATTAAGAACCATGTTCTTGGTAGTCCCTGCTTTCTTTCTTTGCTTTGTACCGTTGTGGTGGGTTGACCTTGACTGACTGCTAGATGTTCACTCAGCTGCTCTCTTACTCCTCGTCCTCAACAGGACAATGGGAGAAAATAAGATGAAAAAGTTTGTGGGTTTTGATAAAGAGAGGAAGACTGCCTACAACATGGGCAAAACAAACTTAACTTGGGGAAAGTATATTTCATTTATTGCCATTTAAAAATGTAGAATAGTGAGAAACAAAGACAGAAGTAAAACCACAACTTCTTCCTACCCCTTTTCTAGGCTCAACCTCACTCGTTTGTTCCCAACCCCTTGACCTCCTCCCCTATAGGCAGGATGGGGAATGGAGGATTGGAGTCAGTCCATAACAGTCCCTCTTTGCCACTCCTTCCTCCTCACCCTTTTCCCTTTCTCCAGCATGGGTTCTTCCCCCAGGCTGCAGTCCTTCACAAAATATCTAACTGCTCCATCATGGGGTTTTCCATGGGCTGCAGTGTGTATATTTGCTCCAGAGTGACCTTCCATGATCTGCAGGGAAATAACTGCTCCACTTTGGTCCTCTCCAGGGACTGAAAAGGAATGTCTGCTCTGGCACCTGGAGCACCTCCTACCCCTCCTTCTGCTCTGAGCTTGGTGTCCACAAGACATGCCACCATCGTGGCTGAGTGGCTCATCTGTGCGCTGTGGTGAGTTGGTTGGAGCTGGATGGAACTGGCTGTGTCCAGCAAGCGGCAGCCCCAGCCTCTCCTCACATAAGATGCCCATGCAGGCACCCTGCTACCAACACCTGGACACTTCCACCCAATAGGATCAACATATTAAAGTGAAAAAAAATCTTCTTAAAAGCTAAGACTAGTCAAAAACCCCTCTTGTTCTGTTGAGTACGAGTAAGATAAAACCTTGATTAGCAAAGAGTCTTACTAGCTTTTAGATACCTAACTAGCCTAAATATCTATTCTGGTGGTGCTATTAATAGAGATTAATCTCAACTCTAAGGTCCAAATTCAACATCAGTGAATCTGAGTAGTCATATTCTAATATTCTTTATGACTCTTACCATGCCGAGATATGCTGTTCATCTTGTTCTTTTTTTCCTTTTTTCTTGTCTTTTTTTAGTTGTTTCATTCATTTTTGTTCAGCTGTAAAATATCTGATAAGTACTATCTTCCCCATAATTAATTGTGCTGTTCTTACAATAAGAACATGTTAGTCCTTGATCAAGCTTATGGAGTCTCTGTAAGATACAAATAATAAATTTTACTAAATCTCTATATGTAGAGTCTGACAAATACAAGTGGCAGGTATTCCTTTCAGGTTTTTCATCTGCACGAAACCAGCTTTTTCAGGTAGTGCCCTGTTCTTTTGTTTAGACCGAATGTTAATGAAATTTTTCTTATTTATTTCTCGCTATCATGACAAAAATGTTACATTGTGGGTACAATGCAACACAACTAATGAAGAATTTCTTATTGCATCTAACACTAAAACATGATTGTAGAAAGTAAAGCTTTAGTCTTTCAAGAGCTTTAAAGATTTTGTTTAATGAAGAACCCAACATTAGCTTACCTGACTGGCTTGTGACTTTAAATCTTGTGACTTCAGATGTTATGAATTCAGATCACTTCCTATAGTGATATAACTGCTTACAAGAACTACTCTGGGGGACTCACTTGTAACTGAGATTCATACGTAATTTCCTTTCATAACTTATCTTCTCACCAAAATGTTTTCTGGTTGATCTTTTTTAGATTTTATTTTTATTCTATGTTTTGTTGCAAGATACTGTTCTGCAAAATCTAAACTTGAGATCATGTATAATTATACGCATATATTTCTGGTAAGAAGTCAATCTACAAATTTGATTGATAGAATGGTTTCTTGAGTGCTGAACACTTTCTTTTCTATTACTTTGTGTACTGCAAACTGAATTTAATATCTGGTGCATTGAACAGTACACAGATTCAGCACAGTTCCTTCAGTTGAAAGATTTGGCAGAGCGTGCTTTAAAATGCATCCAATAACAAGCTTATATTATCTAACTTCATGCAATATAAATTTAGAGTGCATGTCTCTAACATGATTCAGTTCATTGCTTTTTTCCTTAATCTTGTTTTGAAGGTTTTCCATAGGAAGTAGCATAAATAAATACTGTGCCATTTTAGTTATCCTTTGTCTGTATTAGTGAGAAAAGTAGGACAATTTGCTATAATCTGCCTGGAGATCTTTGAGTGATTAAGGAAAAAAGCATTTGTAAAGAACCTAAATGAGATTTTTTACTTGAAAAAAACAAGTTTTTCATAATAGCATAAGAATTAAGATTTCTCAGCATGATCCTGCTGCACAGATGCCAAGAACTCATATGGATTATTAAAACGCAAATGCACTTTTAAGAAGCTGTAATGATCTATACACTACAAAAATGTTTAAATGAAAATAGAAAATTAAATTTAAAAGCATTACTTCATGAACATCAAAGCTAAGGATGCAGACAAATTAAAAGATCTTCAGAACTTATTACATCTGAAATAACCTACTAAGTAATTTCATTATCAAAATCTGTAGTGTGGGGAACTGCTCTTTACAGAGCCCAAGCATGATTAAGTGGGTGAATAGGGACTCTACAAGGTCTTTTCCATGCCACCTGGAGATGTATTGTAAGCCCAGGTTGTTAATAAAGATAGAGAGCTTGTCCAGAGTAGTTTCCTCTTTCGTATAGACAGTTAGGAAGTAGATGAGGTGAGCAATGAGTCATTCGTTTTGAAAGGGCATGTAGTGATAGGACAAGGGGTAATGGCTTCAAGCTGAAAGAAGGTAGATTTAGATTGTATATAAGGAAGAAATTCTTTACTGTGAGGGCTGTGAGACACTGGAACAGGTTGCCCAGAGAAGCAGTGGATGTACCATCCCTGGAAGTGTTCAAGGCCAGGTTGGATGGGGCTTTGAGCAACCTGGTCTAGTGGAAGGTGTCCCTGCCCATGGCAGAGGGGTTTGGAACTAGATGATCTATAACATCCCTTCCAAACCCAAACATTCTGTGATTCTATAATACCCTACTACAAAAAGGGTAGCAAGGTGTTATTACTAGAAGTCAGCAGAAAAATACAGTTACTGTTAATCCCAGGGTGTGAGGGACTAAAGGACTTTAATGTCTCAAACATTGTGGTGAAAACAAGTTACAGCTGGTTAAAACAGGACATGGAGGGCATGCCAGAGGATGTGCAGTTCCGTGTTCTTGTGTGTCTTGTTCAGCAACGTGTATGACTGAGGGTCATACAGGGTTCATCTTGGGAAGAGGCTCATGACCATCCAAAAGACCCTTTGTGACCACCCCCCTCCTCCAATGGCATTTGCGCAGCAGATGAAGAACATTCTTGAAGGCAAACTATCCTTGCAGGGTGTGAGTAGTGCAATCAGGGGGATGGAGACTATGGATCTAAAAGATGCAACTCCAAGGAGCCAGCCGTGCCCCACCACTGGAGGATCACTATGTCCATCATCACAGGATCCAAGGGTGGTGATATCTCTCTTCTTTTTCTTTCCCTGCCTTCTCTCTCTTTCTTTCTTACAAATGTCCTAATAGAACCCATGCCACCTGCTGCTACGCTTTCCGAGTTCAGGTTACACCTACCACATCTCTGGGTAACAGTATTTCGCCACCCTCTTTATAAAAAAATTCGTCCTTATTTCCAGTCTATAGCTACCCTTTTTTAGTTTAAAACCATTATGCCTTGTCCTGTTGCAAAAGGCCCTGTTAAAAGGTCTGTCCCTATCTTTCTTTCTTTTAAGTACCGAAAAGCTGCAGGTGTCTCCGCAGCCTTCTCTTCTCCAGCCTGAAAAATCCTAACTCTCTCAGCCTTTCCGCACAGGAGAGGTGCTCCAGCCCTCTGATCATTTTCACGGCCTTCTTTCGGGCCCACATCCAACAGGTCCATGTCTTTCCTGTGCTGAGGACTCCAGAGCTGGACACAGGACTCCAGGTGGGATCTCACCAGAGCACAATAGAGGGGCAGAATCAACTCCCTCCACCTGCTGGCCACATTTCTTTTGATGCAGCCCAGAATACAGTTGGTCTTCTGGGCTGTGGGTGCACGCAGTTGGCTCATATCCAGTTTTGCATCCACCAGTACCCCCAAGTCCTTCTTGGCAGTGCTGCTCTCCATCCCTTCATCCCTCTGTATTGATATCAGGTGTTGCCCCCACCCAGATGCAGGACCTTGCACTTGGCCTTGTTGAACCTCATGAGGTTCACGTGGGCGCAGTTCGTGAACCTGTCCAAGTCCCTCTAGATGGCATCCTGTCCCTCAGGCATGTTGACTGCAGCACTCAGCTTGGTGTCACCTGCAAACTTGCTGCTGTTGTGCTCGATCCCGCTGTCTATGTCCTTCATGAAGATACTAAACAGCACCCTTCCCAGGATGGACCCCTGAGGGACACCACTTGTCACTGATTTCCATTTGGACATTGATCCATTGACAAATACTCTCTGTATGTAACCATCCAGCCAATTCCTCATCCACCAAATGGTCCATCCATCAAATCCATCTCTCTCCAATTTAGAGAAGAGGATGTTGTGGGGGACCGTGTCGAAGTCCAGATAGATGACATCTGTGTCTCTTCCCTTGTCCACTGACATAGTCACTCCATCATACAAAGCCATTAGGTTGGTCAGACAGGACTTGCCCTTGGTGAAGCCATGCTGGCTGTCTCAGATCACCTCCCTGTCCTCCATGTGCCTTAGCATATCTTCTAGGAGGATCTGTTCCTTGGTCTTGCCAGGCACAGAGGTGACAGGTTGGTACTTCCCAGGATTTTCCCTTCTACCCTTTTTAAAAAAGAGCACAATGTTTCCCTGCTTCCAGTCACCAGGGAATTTGCCGAACTGCCATGACCTTTCAAATATCATGGAGAGCGGCTTGGGAATGACATCAGTCAGTTCCCTCAGGACTCTGGGATGCATCTCATCAGGTCCCATAGACTTGTGTATGTTCAGGTTCCTCAAGTAGTCCCAAACCTTATCTTATCTTACAGTGGGAGGGACTTTGCTCCCCCAGTCCCCATCTTACAGTCCATCCACTTGAGAGGTGTGGCAGGAGAGGCTGCCAGTGAAGACTGAGGCAAAAATATTGTTGAGTAGCTCAGCCTTCTCCTCATCCACTGCTACCAGTTTGCCAGTTGTGTTCATTAGTGGGGGGTACACTTTTTCAACCTTCTTTTTCTGGCTGACATGCCTGTAGAAGCCCTTCTTGTTATTCCTCACTTTCCTTGTCAAGTTCAGCTCCAGCTGCACCTTGGCCTTCCTGACCACATCCCTACACTCTTCCCAGGATACCTGATTTGAAAAGGATATGTTACCTGTTTAAAATGGGTTTACTTCAATGACAATTTTTTTGATATATTAAGTAAAGCGACAAGGTTTTATAAAAGTGGATATACGACTACATGAAAGATAACAAAAATACAGGCACAATATGTTTTTTTCTAAAGTCATTGCTATGCTATTTGGCACTATCCCTTAAATAAATTTTGCTGGTGTATTGTGTGTCGGTGTCAAAACATTGGTAGCAGGGCAGCAGCAGGGACTGTCTCTGTGAGAAGAGGCCAGAGGCTGACAGCTGGAACGGAACACAGACGTTCTGGCCAGTTCCAGCCAGTTTCAAAGAACAAAATACAAGCCACTTGTGATGTCAACAGCCAAGCATATCAGGAAAAACATAATTAAGAATGGGCAAAACACTTCATGGCTGTAAGGAGTAAGGGAAAAAAAAAGGGAGAGACATCCCTGTGGACACCAAGGTTGGAGGAGAAGGAGAGGGAAGAGGTGCTCCAGGTTCTAGAACACAGATTCTTCTGCAGACCTTGGAAGAGGTCACAATGGAGAATATATCCACACCACAGCCTATAGAGGACCCCACACCAGAGAAATGAAGGAGTGGCAGAGAGGAAATCTCATGGGTTGACCACAGCTTCCATTCTCCATCCCCCCTGTGCTGCTCAAGTGGGAGGAGGTAGAGATGTCAGTAAAGCAGGATTGCAGTTGAGACTAGAAAAGCTGTGGGGGGAAGATTTTTTTTTCTTTTTTTCTCACTATCCAATTCTACTTTAATTGGTGATAAATTAAATATTTTCTCCCTAAGCTGAGTCTCTTTTGCCCACAGCAGTAAGTGGTAGGCAGTCTCCCATTTTACCTTGATCCACAAGCATCTTAATTTTATCTTCTTGCCCTGCTCTTCTGGGGAAATGAGAGAGCGGCTTTATGGGTGTCTGGCAGTCAGTCAAGGTAAACCCACCACAACAGGTTTCAATATTCAAGTCATATATTTCCAATACACTATACGCATATATTTTATAATCTAGAAGTATTATACTTTTCTTCATTTTAGCTACTTGAAAAATTGTGTATGTGGTTTTTGTTTTGCTTGTGTTTTTTTGTTTTGTTTTGTTTTGTTTTCCCTTGTAAAGTTTCAACATGTTCTTCTACAAAATATGCTCTAGAATTCCATGCTTTAAAGAGAAATAAGATCTAATTTGGTTCTTTGAGCCTAAAATGAAGTGAAAACTGGGATATAAAAATGTGAGGAGAGACAGTGTACAGAGGGAGAGTTTGTCTTTCACGGAAAAGAAAAAAAAGCCTAAACCATTACGTATCTTTCATCTTTGCGTGACATTCGTAAGAATTTAAGACTAAAGACCAATGTGCTGGTGCATGTCCTGTAATACCTTATTACCAATAATGGTCAATACATTTCGGAAAGAAAATACCTGGAACACTTGGAACAAACACAGGATAAAGTGCCCTTTGGAAAGTCTTTGTTTAACATATCTATTCTCTTTAACACGGTTAGACAAAAATCCTGAAAAAATATTAAGGTAGTTGCGTCAGGAAGGCAGAGATGTGAATGGATATTAATGGACTATAGTACATTTTTATGACAATAGAGGAAAATATTACATATAAGAGACTCCATTCATGCCACAATCATATGCTTAGCTTTACAATACAGATGCCAAACCAATTTATTTCTCCATTATTCCAGGCTCCTTTATGATCTAGCGTATGAGTGTGTGAAGACTTTTCACTCACTTCTCCTTCCTCCACACATAAATAAAGAAAAAAAACTTTTGGGTATGGGAAGAGTGAATCTTTTTCACTTTTCGCACCTTACTTCCATTAACAATTTCTTTTTCCTTTAAGATCATATGTTGTCTCCCTTTTACCTGAGAAGACTAGAAGGATATCAAAGCAGATGGTGAAACCCAGTATGGGCAAAGTATTTAACCAACCATCAGAGTCTTTAGGCATAGACCACACTTAAAGTATAAAATATGCATCAGAACTAGAAAATAGTGCCTTAAAAATAACCCTGGTGGAAACAGCTTGTAAATTTATTACTCATTAGGTATTATGGGCAAGATAAACACTTCCATTATGAATTTTTAGATTTCACTAGTTAAAAACATAGTCTGCAAAACATTTTGGCATAATTTTTATAAGTTCACAATTACTCAAAACTGATTTGATTTAACTGAAGACCTTTGTTTATTCTGAGCCAGAAGTATGCAACACATAGTTATCAAGGTAAACAAGTAAGTGGTGGAATGAAAATCTGCTACATTCTAAGTGATTTGGTATCAACAGAATGTCTCTGAAATGCTCCTTTCGCACACAGGATTGTTTTCATGAAGTTCAACTAGAAGTGCCGAGTCCTGCACATGGGTTGGAAAAACCCCAGGCACCAATATATGTTAGAAACCACACAGAGGAAAAGCAGATTTGCAGAAACACTTCTGGATTTCTGGGAAGACACCAAGTTGAACAGGTTCCAGCAAGGTTTTCTTTGCTGCAGAGAAGGTCAAAGGTATCCTGCACTGCATTAGGCAAAGTATTGCCAGCAAGTTGAGGAAGGGGATCCTTCCCTTTATGCAGCACTGGTGAGGCCACACTTGGATTCCTGTCTACAGTTCTGGGCTCCTCAGAATGAGTGACATGGACATACTGGAGACAATTCAACAAAAGGGCCACGAATATGATGAAGGGGCAGGAGAATCTCTCTTAAGAGGAAAGGATGAGACAGAGAAGTAGGGTGAGAAAAACAATGTTGAATATCCATCATAATATCAAATAAAAAAAGTTGTAACATATATATTAGTAAAGGAGGAAATCTAAGTCACAAATGTCTGATTTTTAAATTTGATCGTCTTCCAGAGGTCAGAGAGCAAAAAAGGTAGTAGTTCTTTCCGAAAGTCTCCATTCATGATCTTGTGGTATAACTCGAACTCAGAATAATCTTCTTCATATTTTAGATTATGTAAATAGATTATGAAGAACTGTTTTTCATGCTTTGCATTACTATAAAAGTTTTTACTATCAAATCACACATTCTTCCTTTGTTTATACAGGTAACAGTGAAACTAAAATTCTGAAAGGAAAGACTCTTGAGGAAACAGGAAAAGTTGAAAATTGTTAAGGCTTGTGCAGTTTTAAATTTACTACAAAGAAAATAAGAAGAAATACATAAAGTAATACCTAAAACTTACTTATTCCTGGATATCCACTATGTGAATTTGAAAAAAAAATCGTAGTAGTTTATGCTTGCATGCATGTATTGACATGGAAATTAAGAGGAATTCTAATTGCTCTTTCTACTTTTATGAAGATTGTCTTACATGTCTCTTACCAGTTATGGTCACTGGCAGCATTCTCTTACTTTTTCAAAACTGGAGATATTGGGATGGATATAGTGCTCTCTGGGTGTCCTTGATCCTTCCCTGTAGAAAGAATGCATTCTACAATAAGTGTTTGGTTTACCTACATGAAAAAAAAAAGAAAGAAAAATCCCATTGTGTTTTTACATAAAGACTTCTTTTCTAAGTACTGATTTTAAGTATCATTTCTTTTATGGTCCTTATCTCTGGGAAGGAAAAAACACAGCAAAACAAAAAAGCACTTGAAGTTTAGTCCTGGAACATAACCTTTGTAAGACAACAGAGAGTGATGAATAGACCATTCTATATCCCATTCTCTCTGAATTAGTACCTTAAACCTTATTTTTAAAGCATTTTTAGCAAAAAACATATATTTCTATATGACATGATTATTTATCAGGTGAGCTGGCTTGTTTTGACAAAAGCTTCACATTTTCTGCAAAAACTACTGGTGAAGTATGAGTCAACCTGAATCTCTCAGGCACAGAAAGCTGTTCCCTTGAGGTGATTATCTGGCTTCCCGAACATGTCATTCTGAAGAACAGCAGATGTATCTTCCAGATTCGATTATGGAGAGGCGACACCATCATATCCTCTAAATAAAACAGCTAATCTTGTATTGTGATGATCAGGAAAACCAATTCTAATGAACAAAAGGTCAAGCATATGGGGGTAGGGAAGACAGCTGAAACGGGTCATCAGATCAAGAGATAAAGCAATCCACCCCAGGAAAATTAAACAGCAAGTGATCATTGCTTGAAAACACTGGGCTCATTGGTGCACACATTAAATTTATTGTTTTAACTTACTTTTGAGTAAAAATATAACTTCTTGGGGTTTAACCATAGAATCATAGAGTCATAAAACCATAGGTTGGAAAAGACCTCTAAGACCATGAAGTCCAACCATCTGCCCAACAACTCCATGCCTACTAAACCATGTCCTGAAGTGCCACATCTATATGTTTTTTAAACGCCTCCAGGGATGGTGCCTGCACCACCTCCCTGGGCAGTCTGTTGCAATATCTGACCGCTTTTTCAGTAAAGAAATTTTTCCTAATATCTAATCTAAATCTCCCCTGACACAACTTGAGGCCATTGCCTCTTGTCCTATCGCTAGTTACCTGGGAGAAGAGACCAACACCTGCCTCACTACAACCTCCTTTCAGGTAGTTGCAGAAAGCAATAAGGTCACCCCTCAGCCTGCTCTTCTCCAGACTGAACAGCCCCAGCTCCCTCAGCCGCTCCTCATAAGATTTGTTCTCTAGACCCCTCACCAGCCTTGTTGTTCTTCTCTGGACACGCTCCAGCACCTCAATGTCCTTCTTGTAGTGAGGGGCCCAAAACTAAACACGGTACTTTAGGTGCAGCCTCACCAGTGCCAAGTACAGGGGCAAGATCACCTCCCTACACCTACTGGCCACACTATTCCTGATACAAGCCAGGATGCCGCTGGTCTTCTTGGCCGCCTGGGCACACTGCTGGCTCTTGTTCAGCCGTCTGTCGGCCAACACCCCAAATACATCGCTTGCCTTTAATATATATGTCATGACAATGTGTTTGTCGTATATGAACTGGAGAAGTAATCTTACAGTCTAGGCACAACCCAGCTAAATCATTTTTTATTGTTTGTAATGTGCATAAAATGTATATACAATAATATTCCAGTATTTGGTCATAGCATTCTTCTTGAATGAAGGTATGTAAAAATTTCTGCTTGTTTCCTACATATTGTAGTAACATGTGTGACTATGTACAGCCATATGTTATTTGAAGTGGTTAATATTTAATAAATTAATGATTGGAGTTTATAAAACAGGACTCAAGTGGATGAAATCTAACTATTTGAGAAGGAATTAATTATCATAATTTCAATTTATGGTAACAATTATTAACCTTGTTGTCCTCTTATCTGCTGTGAGACCAGGAGGTAGCAAATTAAGAAAAACAGAACAGGCAGCCCTCAGAGGCACTAGAAGCCATTGTTGTATCCTACAGCTTTATGCAACAATAGGAAGTGTGGCAAGAAATTAGTTTTTTTCTACAAAACATCATCTGTAAGATTTTATAAATGTTCTTGCTCTGCAGTCAGATAAAACAAAGACCTTCTGAAGTGTCTTATGACAAACAAGACACTAGAGTAGTTAACTGACTAAAGCTTTTCCTGAGCTTCTTGTCCTAAATTTTAGCACTAATTTTCCAGATTTTGACAAAGGAGAAAGATCAAACAACCAGTTTCCTGACAGTGCTTTTTTCTGAAGGGTAGGAGGAGAGGCAGTATAAGGAAGAGCTCAAGCTTGCTCTCTCCAGAAGAAAGTATTCAACCTTGTATTAATGTGGAATAAATACACTGCTATAGCTTTGTCTTGAGTTTTCTCTCATGACAGAGAGTACAGCTACCAGGGTATAAAGCAGATTTGTCATTTTGCAGCCTGGTAGGTACAAGTATTTACAAAAATGAGTCCACTTTAACAGACTGAAATGTCTCGGTTCTGCCCTTCACCTCCCACCCCTCACCCCCCCCAGTAGTTTGGAATTTGAATCAGGAAGAAATGAAAATATCTAGGTTTAATTTTGATTTCTGTGAAGAACCTTAAAACTAGGACTTTGCTCAGGCATTTAGTAAAGTGATTTCACGTCTCCTCAGCTGCTGGATTCTGAGGCAAAATGACCTGAGTTTTTTTGAGGAGTTTTTGTGGTTGTTTTAATTAGAAGTTCTATCCTTGCGCTAAAATGACAAAAGCCACTGAAATTTCACTAACATACCAGCATTCCTCTAAGCAAATCTTCCTGTCACCATTTCCTGCATAATACTTTAAATTGACTCAGGCATCATCATGTTGAAGCACGGAAAGTTGATCTAGTTGGAAGTGATAAGGAACACTGTTTTCCACAGAATGTTTATCACCAGCTCAGGGGGAGATCAACACAAACATCTAGTCAGGAATTACCATAATCTCAAGAAACTTAGTTTTCTATCCATGCCTTCGTCTTGGAAGTTTTGAGAATTTATAGATGCAGTGAGGGTTGCTGGCATCTAGTGTGTTTGTCAAAATTGCTTCCCATTGAAGGGAGCACGGATGAAAGACTGTGTGTTCCCATGGTGAGTGGCTTTAACTGATTTCTTGTAAGAGATTAAGTGTGAGCATTAACTATTTGTTTTAAAACCTTTTAATGTTAATTTTTAAAGTTATTGAGTACTAAAGAAGCAGTAGCCTCTAAATTTTGTAAATTTTCTTCCTCATTACTTTCTCTAGAACTATACTGTTTATGAAGTTTAAAAATACTGCAGTACAATACAAAAGACAATTAAGTTAAAAAAAAAAATAAAAACAATCCAGAAGGTTGTGGAAAGAATAGCATGCTACTGCTATTTTGTCATATTTTGTTTTGTACCTTGAATGAGATTATAAATGCAGCAAAAGAATTTTTTTAAGTTTGTATGCTAGTTATTCAGTTGCCATGCCTGGAATGCACAATACTTTATTCTTCTATTATATTTTATTCTTTTCATTGTTCACATTTAGAGAATAAACACATCATTACCATTATAATCCAAGCTGGGAAATGGGTAAGTCAGAAATTGAAAAATCTTTGATGTCCATTATTCTGTACAATATGTAAAGTTGCTAAGGAAGACATGTCTAAAGTACTTTGATTCGATTTGTGCATGGGAAGTCAGAGACAGAGATATCTTTGTGATGCCTAGGGGAAGGTCATATTAGAAGTACATAGCCTGATTTAAAGCTGAAGGCCTTGACACATCTGGACATATCGGAGTTTCAGAGTGGAACGATGGAGTGCATTTCAGGCTGCAAACACTGCAGTAGGGACAGTTCTTTTTCTGATAAAAACTGAATAAAAGGTCATAAATTTACAGTGCCACCTGTTCTCTTTCACTCCTGTTCTCTCTAACTTCCCCCACTTCAATTTTCCCTGCTTCCTCCTCGCAAAAATAGATACAGGGTAATTTTTTCATAGAAAATAGAATAAAATCAAATAAAACAACAACAAAAAAAAAACCAATAAATTATAATTCAGATTAAATCTTCAGTGTTTGGACTTGGTCACACTCCTATACTGTACAGGGTTTTTTGGGTTTTTTTGTTTGTTTATTTTTAAAAAAGAACTGATTGCAGATCTTGGATAATTATACACCCTCATAGGTTAACTAATTGTAAAGCAATAGAGACAGGGTGAAAAGAAAGCAAGAGAGCTCCAGTGTGTTTTGTTGTCCTTCAGATAATTTCAGGATCTTACACTTTGTGTATGCACACAACATAATCATCTTTCACGGTCTTTCGCTACTCATAAATACTAGAGTTCACTACGAAGGAAAAAGAAGATAATTATTATACAAGTCAATAGATACAAATTCCCATTTCAAATGTTATAAGGTAGAGGGGTTTTTTTTCTGTTGAGGTAACCTACATTTTTAGTATCTTTAAATGTTCCTGAAATTTAATATAATTAATCTTATAAAACCTGAAACCAGATGAAGCGCTTACTAAACAGTACATATGAAGCAATTTGATTTTGTGTTCTGAGTTTTTATTTGTTTTGATTTTTTTCCCATGGCTTTTTTATTCTTTCAGGGATAGTTATAGAAGAACTATATATCTTTTTACTTATTAGTGAGAAATTTAAAAGATAATCTTTCTTAGGATTGGTGCTCGCATAACTACAATGTAGAGAATGCCGATATTCATTATCTACTGCATAGGTCAGTACTTCAGTGATATTTTTCATAAGAAAGGTGACTGATTATACCACTTCTTCCATCAGCATAGTCATTGGACATACCCTTTTTTCTGTACGCATTTTAATATGTGTGAACTTTTATATACATCTGTAGGCAAACTTTTACTTGTGCTCGCACTTTGGCAAATCTTTTTTGGTAAAGTATTTGGAGAACAGAGTCAGATAATGAAAAGACACAGTAAAAATCAAAAGCCTTGAGTAAAGCTTTCCAGCTCTGCCTATGAAATTTTTGATACGGATTTTTTTTTTGTTTAATGGAAAGAGTTTCACAATATAAGATCCAAACTATACTGCTACCATTAATCTCTTTTACCGCAGTAGTCCTTCTACATAGCTGATACATTTTGACAAGGGTACATATTGTATTTTATAGGAAACTATGAAGGTTTATATATTAAGAGACTAATATTTACACAAATAAACTATTTGAGAAAACACATTGTGGTGATTTTATTCCTGTGTGTTCCTATAAACACAGGGGGGAAAAAACTCCAAAACCAAACAAAATAAAAATACCCCACCCAAAACAAGAGAAGTGGTATATTATCCCTTCTACTGAACTAATTAAAGATTAAAACAAAATGGGAGTTTTGGAAGACCATTAACCTTCTCTCATCATAAATATGTATTTGGTATTGCTGTGTAGATCAGTGCAGTAACTGGGCACTAAAACGATGCACTGCATACAAAATTAAAGCTGATACAATAAAACTTAACTGACTATGTAGATGTACAGTAAGCAATCTTCACGCATGAAAAAGTCAGCTTTACAAAGTATGCATGTGCATGAGTTTTTCCAAATATTTCCCAAACGTGTTTTCCCAAACTGTTTTTAATATCGCTTTCGATCTCTCTTTTGTTTTTCTTTTTTTTCTTCTTTCTTTTTCTCTTGGTGAAATACTATTTTCCATGTTTCCTAGTAGCCCCTAATAAATTACATTTCAAGGAAGGCTTTAAAATATATTTTCAAAATATTCATCTATTTCTATAACCGGAAAGATTTTTTTTTCTAGTCAAACTCTGAATGTAAGCTTAAATCAAGAACACATCATAGCTCCTATCCTCAGAATCAAGCTATGATACTGATTTCCCTTGAACAAACTGTTCCCTACTCAGAGGAAAAGATGACTATCGAACAGCTTCTGCCTGTTAGTAACACTACACAGTTTGCACATCTACAGAATGGAAAGGTGAAAGACTGTATCTATAAGTCATGCCTAACTCTTTCGTTTTCCTTGTAAATGGTTAAATTATTATAGAATCACAGGAAAATATTAATTATGATAACATTTTTATTCCTTCAGATACCATGAAAAAGAAAATCACACTAGGAAAATACTTAATTTTTATTTTGCAAACATATAGTTTTTATCCTTGCAACATCTATGATCTTTCTAAAGCAAGAATCACTACTCCCTATAATAGCTTTCTAAGAGAAAAATGCACCTTACAAATCTGAAGACTTTGTAAAAGGAAGCCAAAAGTATCTCACAAGAAAAAAATACTCTAAATAGTTAAGGATTATGCAGTTCTAGTTCTCATTTACATATGCATATTTACTTGATACTCTTTAATTGCATCTAACCTCAGAAAATGACAAGTTTCCTTTGTTTCCTTAGTTTGGTAGAGGAATGTCATGATATGAAATCATAACTGCATCTACTTGTATCAAATATGTAATAATTCTTGGCTGAACTGAAATACTTGACATTACGAGGTTTGCATCTTCAAGAAGTATTTCAGACTACATTTTTCTATTAATGCCTTGCTGGAAATCACGCTTCTTTCATCAAAAAGAACCATCCCTTCTGCTTACAGCACTATAAACAAATAATTTTCTTATTTTGTGACATTCCAAGTCACATAAACCATACCAGATTTCAAAAATTTCCCTTAACTTTTTTTCACATAATTTCCATCTTTCTCCATTTTAGTTCTTTAAGTTCTTTAAGACAAATTTGACATGCTTATTTATGGCAATGAAATGATCACTACCAAGGAGAAGATTTTCATACTACTCACGACAGAAGACATATCATATTGCCACAGCTTCTTTTAGACCAATTAACTACCCAATTAAAGAACCTGTGAACATGCTATCCTCCTATCTATAGATACATAGATAAAGCAGAAATGTGCTAATACACTCAGAGTTCTCTTCTGCATATCAGTGCAGGAAATTAAAGATAAAACACTTGATTACACAGACATGTACATGAGTAAGATATTGAATATGGCACCGTCATCAAAAGAAATGCCATATGGAAATCCTTATGTCTCCATATACAAGTATTAACAGAATTAAGAATTACTCTGCTTAAAATAAATGAGAAGTAGGAGCATTTTCACTAGTAAAGAACGACCTCACAGAAGGAAGGGAAGGGAAGGGAAGGGAAGGCAAGGCAAGGCAAGGCAAGGCAAGGCAAGGCAAGGCAAGGCAAGGCAAGGCAAGGCAAAGAAAGAGGAAAGGAGAAAGGAAAGGAGAAAGGAAAGGAGAAAGGAAAGGAGAAAGGAAAGGAGAAAAGGAAAGGAAACACTGTATTTGTAAATAATCACTTGTCATAATTTCCGACATATTCTACAAATAATTTACTGTAGTTCATGTATGCTTAATCACTTAGAGTCCTTCAAGTCCTCTGACTATATTCCAAGCAACCGAGAAAACAAAGAAAAAAAGACCTTGTTTAGAACATAAAAGAGATAACTAGATTCTTGAATCACAGTCACACACTGAATTTTTCTACTTCTGGAGACATCCTACTGATTCTAATGGTAGAAAGAGTATGTTTTAAGCAGTCATTTTGGGTGGCATTAACACTATTAAATATTAAAGCTAAAAACCAAGGACCTTTTCTACAGTCAGTGACAGAAATAAATAAACGTTTTTCAGAAGCTCAGTCTAGAACTATCCTTAGAATTGCATCTGGCTTAGTTTTGGAGGAAAGTAGCAGTTTTATTCCAGAATTGTATACAAAAGCAAGCTAACATTTATATGTTTAATCAGAGGAACAGAATCTGAGACTAAAAAGGTCAGTTATTTGACAGTATAGACAGTATACCTATTCAGCTACATTTAGGTTTTTGCAGCAATAATATAATAGGGAAAAAGTTGAATTCCACCCCTTAGATTTCCGTTAGTCTCACCAACCTTTGTCTAGTCTTTGGCATGAGTGGAAGCCTGTAGAAACCATCTTTTCCATTTTGTTCAGGGTAAACTCTCAGGAATTGCCATATAACTGAACACAGTTGTCCTGGGCAACTGCTACAGAGAAGCACTGGGACAGCCAGGGAGTGGTTGCTATCTCCTATTGGTAAATTGCTGCTGAATACCAGCCCTGTCATCAGCTCACAGGATGTATGGTTTGTGCCTTGTATCTCCATATAGTCTGGGAAGATTTCAGTATGCCTGAGTGGGAACGGCTACAATTCTTCCCTCATAATTTGTCATGCATATTAAATTATTAAACCATAGAACAATTTATCTTGGAAGGGACCATAAGCCACCTGGTCAAATCAGGTAAAACATCTGCTTAAAATTAATTTCCTCCAGGCATTGTCCAGCAGAATTTTGAAAATCTCCAAGCAAGGAGACTTCAGAATCTCCACAGGAAAGCTGTCCCTGAGTCTCACCACCCTATGTTTTTGTTACTGTTGTTTCCTTAATAGCCAGAGGAAGTTTTCATTCATGTAACTTGCGCCCATTCTTCTCATCCTTTTGCATGCAACATTGAGAAAAATCTGGTTGGATCTTCTCTATAAATACACATTCAATAACAAAAGATAATTTTAAATTGACCCCTTAGCCACCTGTTCTCTGAATTGAACAAAGCCCGCTCACTCAGCCTCTCCTTGTATTACTGCATACTCCAGACATTTCACAATCTGGTGGCTCTCCACTGGCTTGCTCCAGTTTGTCAGTGTCTTTCTTGTACTGGGCAGCCTCAAAACTGGAATCAATATTCCGTTGCACAACAACGATATGGGATAATAGTCACTTCTTTTAAACTGCAGGCTATGTACTAACAGTGAAGCCAAGGAGCAAGTTGGCCATCCGTACTGTGTTTGGAGGAAATAATTGGATTAGATGACCTCATGATGTCCCTTCTAAACTTAAGCATTATACAATTATGTTATTTAAAATGTATACCCAAAGATGTGAGGAGGCACAAACCCCAAATCTCGTTGGACTGAGGACAGCCGTTGCATTCAGGACCAAATCACAAATTTGAGATGATTGACACTTTCCACTTCTCAGGACAAGCCTGGACAGAGAGCACACTTATGACATGTCTAAGTTTTGCAGGCTATTGTTATTATTTAGTTCTCCAAATGTTAACAATATAAACAAAACAAGGTAATTCTTGTAATACCCTTTCTTAACATCTCTTTATATGTAACTGACAAAATAATACAAAATTAAACAGAAATACAGAGCAGCTCACTTCATTAAGCTCTTTTAGCAATGACAATTGATAATACTTTAATATTGATTTTCACAGAATACAATGGGTTGGATAACAGTTATATAAAAAGAGTATTACATGTAAGTCAGATATGAGAGGCCTGTAATATTTGTTCTCTGATTACTCGTTATCTCTTTAGTTTTGAATGATAATTGCTTTTTAACTACTGCTCATAGCTTTTATGTTCCTACTTGCTAAAATATTTTCAGATTATCATAAATATTCTTTTCAGAAACTGATAGGTGCCCTGAACATTTTCAGTTCATAAATGTAGAACTAGTAGCAAGAAAAAAAATGTTGCTACTGTAATCGATGGCCTTGCTGGACTTGTCAAATGCAAGACGAAAGATAAACTCCGACTGAGGCGTCTCTCGACTGAGGTATCAAGAGGAGCCAAAGAGCTAACAAAGGGAGCAATTAACTGGTGCTTATCTTATCAGATAAAAGTAAGGGGGGATAGCCCATCACTGTAAACCCAGTGATCTGTGGGGCGTTGAGGAGGCTGAACAGCCAGAGATTGCTTCGGATAAAGAACAAATGGCCCCTGGACGCGCATACAAAGATGCCCACTCCGAAGGAGTGTCACACTGCTGAGTCCTGCTTCTGAGGACAGCACATTCCATGCCAAGAGCCAATCGATACACGATAATTGACTTAGTCCCACCTTGCAAAAAGATTTCCAAACATATAAAAATTGCCACTTGAAAACTCTCTTTGGGAGGAGGAGTAGAGCAAGAACTTCACCTGACGGACAGGTGGACAGGCCTGAACCTCTCTTCACCCCCCAAGAAGGGACGCCTTTTTGTTAAGAGCTGCGCCTCTGACTTTGTCAGACGTATCCCGGGAACACATTGTTAACTAAAGCGCTAAACTATTACTTTGAGCTCAACTTTTGTAGACAGTGCATTTATCAACGGCAATTCTGAATCTGTGATACCTGTCACTTGAATAAATGACCTATTGTTTCAACTTTTCGAAACTGTTTCAGTGAAAGTCCTTGGAAGGGCTCTGACAGGCAAGTTGAATCTGATAAATTAACCCTTTAGACATCAACCGTTGACCAAGTCTGGGACTAGGAGTTGATCTAGCCGCACCTAGACTCTCCTGTGAGAGAGAGTTTAGAATGCAAGGGGGTCTGCTCTGAACCTCATGACTCAACGGGAGGGCTCTCCTTTTGCCGCTTATCAGACTCCCCTTACTCCCTTTAACGCAACAACCCCTATCAAGGAAAAAACACATACTTACAAAAAACATTTGTAAACAAAAAATTCTGAATTATATTTTTCATATCATTTTCATTCAGTCTCTTGCTCAATCCAATTACTATGAATATTAAAGTCTTGTAATGCCATTGACTGTTAAAAACATTTTTATTCATCTAGAACTGAATATTTTCTTCCCTGAATAAGATAATCAAGCAATTTGACAAAGAACAGTAAGTCAAGGAGAAAACAGGGTCAAGAATAGCAATAATTTCAAACGCAGTCCTTGTTTTTGTTATTTCGAGAACATACAGTCAATACTAAAGAGTGCAAGGGGCATTTTTGTAGGAAAGGAGTCAAATACCTCATAGTGTTAAACATGGATTTTCATTGTATATTTCATTCATTATACACTTCAGTTCTTCCTTCTTAATTTACCTGCAGGGTGTAATACAAGACATTAAGAAGAAAGAAAATTAGTAAAAATATTCTGTGAGTGTATGGCAAGCATGGTACGGGAGGGTAGTGAGTGTGGAAGAGTATTTTGTGCATTAAAATAATCTACCTAGTGAATTAGAGGAAAAATCTCTGGAATGTTAAATTAAACATTAGAGATACAGTAAGATAATCTAGAACTCTGTGATAATTGTGATGACGAACTCATAGAACAGACATAGTTTATTTAAAGGTAAATTATACAAATATGAACTGTGAGCATTTTGTGGAAATATTAAGGGAAATGGTGCATGTTATGAGAAGGAAGGCAATTTAGGTACTTGTCCTGAAGCCCAAAGTCAACTAATTTTGATGTTGTCATCAGTGGGAACAAATTCAAGCCTTTATAGCCTGATCTAAACATCCCTGAATCAAATGAGAAACTTTCTATTGACTTTGATTTACTTAGAATGTCCAGGAGAAAAAAAGAAAGACTTTCAAAAGCATGAAGGGCAGTTAGACATCCAATTCCCACTTAATACCAATAGCATGCATGCTGTCTCTGCTTTTTGGAAATGTTGCTTTAAAACAAAATTTTAAATATTTCTCAACTGTTTAGCAAAGCCATCTATTTTAGGAATAGTTACGTAACTTCCCTAACCACACCCCCACTGCATAATCCAATTATGTGTCAGTACTAAGTGAAAAAAATATTTTTTTGTGTTAGAAAAACTATTCTGCATTTTTGAAAGCATATAGGCAGCAAGATTAGCTTTCTTTGTATGGGAGGGATAAATGCCTTTGCTTTTAATATAAAGGTACACACACACACACACTTATTCACACTATATAAAGAGAGTATTTCATTCTGTGAGCTACAGCTCCAGGGTCAGGTCTAGCATATTTTTTTGGCAGGATTTTACATTCAATAAAAGTCATATAAGCCCCTGAAACCATAACAAACCCTGCATCACACTCATTGCATATTACCTTCAAGTGACACACTATTATGATGAAGGTACTCACAGACATGACGGTGTCTGTACTTTAGTCCTTAAAAGTAAAACTCTTTTTGCCTGGCATTTCAAATTTTTCGGTAATATTTTCTCTACACGATTTGATTATTCCTTTTTCCTATTTAGTGTTCTTAAAAAAGATAAACATTTGCATCAAAGGAAGATCAGCTATTAAGTGAAATAGAAGGCTTAAAAGAGGCTGAAATCAATTTATACAAAAAAATATGGTGAAAATTGGGTGCTGAGTATAACTCTGTGGTTTTTTGTCATGCTCCTACACTCTTCAGAAGAATTATAAAGCAGTATCTAGGTATAAGTCCCCTAGATTCATGCTATGTATTTTGGTGTAAATAGCGTTGTGTGTTTCTCATGACTCTGAAATTCAACACTCCCTAAAAATTTGTTTTCCATGATCCTAAGCTTTTATTTTTTTATTGTATTGCTATCCTCTATGGTTTCAGGAGATACAGCCTCAAACACACGAAGACACTGTAAACTGATGAACTGTCTTCTGCCTGAGGGAAGTAGAAAAACACAACAAAACTGCTGAGATGTATGAACTGCCCCATTCATCACACTCTGAACCTCCAAGACTCTTTATTTCCAAGGAAGTAGAATTTGCCACTTTTTTTTCTAAGGATATTACTGTTTCCAAAGACAAACTTCAACGATACTGCTGTGAAATCAGCCATATACACACCCATATATACATATAACTCATATATAAAACAAAAATCTATCTATATAGATTTATTGCTTCCTGTGTTTCTGGTACCAGGTCACAGATTCTTTTGCTTTCTTAGTTTTAGTGTAGCAGAAAATGTAGAGGGTTGCTGAAAGTTAATTGCAGTTTGACTTTCAAGAAGAAGTAAAGTTAAATAGGGAAAAACTTCTGAACTAATAAAAACCAAAAAAGTAAAAGAAAAACGAACCTTTTTTCCTGTGAAGATGGGAAAACAGGAGGAAAATAAACATGGTCCTACATATTTTATTTGAATTTCCATAAAATAATGATATTGAATATGATTTTTTTAATGAGTTTACAAAATGTTGGATCCTAAATTTAGATGAACCGAACATTTATAGTTTTGTATGCTATGCAGTCTTACATTTAATTTCTATACATCTTTAAAATTCCCACTGTCAAATATACCTATGCACTAATTTCTTGATAATTAGCGTTATAACCTAAGATTAATAGCTGTGTGCAGTTTGCATTGGGACTAGGGATTTGGATTATATTCAATGTAATAATTTGAAATTACAAAGAAGTTTCCAGATTTCTTTTACAAAATTTGTATAAGCTCTTGCTGCAAAATCTGTACCCTTTTGTTGCTACAGGGCCCAGTGTTGAAGGTGGCCTCACTTTGAGCACAGAGGTGTGCTAGGTGGCCTTCAGATGTCCCTCTCAACCTAAATGATTCTATGATTCTTGACTCTAATCATAAGTAATATATATACTGCAGAAAAAGTTTTGTATGTAGTGTAATATATCTTCCCTGCCCCATCATTGGCCAAAGCTGTCAAAGGTGTTCCATATTATCAATTATATTCCTCTTTATGTGAATTTTTTAATGCCAGCACTTACTGTTATTATGCCTTTTTGACGTATTTATCAAATAGCTAAGTTAAATGACATTCAATTACTTGTTGTATGTTGGCCAATTTTATTGCCTCTAGAGCTGTGCCTGAAAATGAAATAAAGAGTAACAAGGAAATGCTTGAGTGAAGAGTCAAGAGTCTTGAAATACTCCTAGCTTTTTCATTTTATACTAAAATAAACATTTTCCAAGGAAGGGCAGAAATTACTTCACACATAAAGTCTCCTTTGCACTGATGTTCATGGTTGGATGCTTCTTTCAGCATTGTCCACACCTGTTCTCTTCTATCCTTGAAGCCAGAAATGGATTTCTGCTCTACACAAAGCAGAATCAGAGCTGAATTCCTAACATTATATCCAGAAAGAGACTTTCTCAAATCTAGATTTCAACTTGGTATCTTTGCCTCAGAACAATTTTTGTTATGAAAAGTTATATTTGCTAAACAGATTCTATACTCATATGTTACTTGAAAATATAATTCATTATATTACCATCCACCCCATAAGATCTATCATATAATTTAATTTCCTTTAGCTTATTGAGACAAAAATTAAAAAAAAAAAACAAACAGTTCTGTTACTGCAAAAAGCCACACTGAATATGAATTAGAGGATGACTGGAGGGCCTAAGTAATTCTTTTAAGGATGAAATTTATTCTTTTGTTTACCATATTAAACTGATTAATATTTATCTGTACAGTTGTAGTAACAATGTATGTTGTTCCTAGAGCATAGTGGGAAGTTTAGGTACAGATAAGAGAAGATATTCAGAAAATAACTAAGGAGGTGTGATGGCTGCACTCTACCCCTTGATCAGAATGGCGGTGGTTTGGTACAAGCTCTGGAGGAGATAAAGGCCTGAGCCATGACTGGGCCGTGAACTCCTCTAGCTTCGACCTATTCTCTGAATACCCACAACAGAGAAGAGTGACACAGTCAGCATTGATGTATATGAGTTTGGAACACCAATCATGTGATTAATCCATGAATAGCAGGTAGTTTTTCCAAGACTCATTTATCAAGGAACAAAGAAAGTTGCGGGTACAAGGAGTCTCCTGCATACCTGTCCACTGCATGTAATTTGACTATGACCCAACCACTTTATCCTATCAATATGGCAGCCTAAGTGAGCCTTCTTTGAGCTCTCCCTCCTATGCAGCGTGCAGTGATGTCCCCTTGAGCTGGGACACCCCTGGAAGTTGCTCCTCAAGTCAGAAATATCTTTCACCAATGGCAGATCTTTGGTAAGCAATCTATATTATGTATAACAAGACCCGCCTGGACAAGGTCCTCTACAGCCTACTGTAGGTGACCCTGCTTCGGCAGGAGGGTTGGACTAGATGACCCACAGAGGTCCCTTCCAACCCCTACCCTTCTGTGATTCT
>Ga0065711_1008512_pt1 | contig 24323 bp, 14 predicted proteins | sample Hoacrofraction12_FD_59098 | JGI IMG/M metagenome (GOLD analysis project Ga0065711, IMG submission 59098) | Hoatzin crop microbial communities from Cojedes, Venezuela - Epithelial fraction 12 v2 (version 2) | ecosystem: Host-associated > Birds > Digestive system > Esophagus > Crop | place... | reverse complement strand
CTGGAGATATTCCAGCCCCGCCTGGACGCGGTGCTGTGCAGCCTGCTCTGGGTGACCCTGCTTGGGCAGGGGGTTGGGCTGGGTGACCCACAGAGGGCCCTTCCAACCCCGAACACTCTGTGATTCTCTGATTCTATGCCTGCTGTGACTCTGACTCCTATCTGATGCCACTTTGCTCTTTTATTGGAAGTGACAAGAACAATTACACCCTGCACAGTGTCCTCAGGCCAGTCGTGACTTTATAGGCTTGTGTCATGTTCTTCCTTCCTGGCTGAGTTAAGGCTGTTTAATTGTTGCTCATATGAAACACTGTTCATACCTTATTTTGTCTGTGTTACTTTCTTTATGCATTTTGCATCTGTCCTTCCACCTTGACTTGATAGGTTGATAGGAACAGGCCTGAAATTACGGTGTTTAAATGAGCCTGCATGTGTACGGGTAAAGATGATGATCTTTTTGTGGTTGGTATTTTTGTTCTTTCAAAATTACCTAAATGGACAGCATAGACTTGATACCACAGAAATATTTGGCCAGTCTGTACAATGACCACCTGGACTGGTAGAGGTGCCAGGTTAAATCTCTGCTGAGAGAGTGGCACAGTCCTGTTTCCACCCAGAGGTGACTCTATGCCGTCCATCTTCCACTGTGCTTTCTCAGATCAAGTAAACAGTTTGAGAAGTGGACATATAAACTGGTGTAATAAGTCCTTATAGGGAGCACCCTGAGACTGATGAGAGAATTTACGCCTCTCAAAGCCTTTCTTAGTGCCCTAGGAGCTGTTCTGTTCGATGTTCTGGCTTGAGAATGGAAAATTGTTTTCTGTATTTCCATGCCAGAACTTTCAGCCAATTAAACAATTTAATTAGCTGAAAATTCTTCGATGGGCTTGAATCCTTAGTAGGCAAGTAAACAATATGGATTTTACAGTTTGCTCAAAATCTCACGCTTCATGCAAGTGACGGAGACGCTGCGTTGTTTTGCTTCTTTTCCTCTGTCATACACTTAAGAAATTCGCTGTCTAATCCAAGAAAACTCATCTGAAAACTGATCGGAGAAAATGATGCTGTTTCTCTGTTGGGTCCTGGGGATACTTGTACTGTACTACAGAAGAAGAGCATTGCTGGGAGATGCCAATAACACGTTCTTTCTCAGAACTGCAATGGTTATGAGCATTTCCAGCAGTGATTCCTTTGAATGCAAGGGTGCTGAGCCCTGATGTGCCCATGTACGAGTGTCCTACGAGCTATGTCTGCTGCATAGTACTAGAATGCAGAGCACTATTGCGCCAGCCCTTGCTTTCAATTACTTGCATTAAATATGCCTGTAAAAAAATTCTTTTAATATCCCTTTCTGTAGTAGTTCAGATCAAACAGAACAGATTTTTTTCATTTTAGCAAGAAAAAATTATTTAATTTTTCTTCCTGTTATTGATGTAAACTCATCGCTTCTCCCTGTGGTTTCTGCACGCCTCCCCTAGAGACAAAAATATTTTCATTATCCCAATCCATAGATTAGAATTTGAGGATCAAGTTTTGTGTCAGTCCACGTGAAGGTTGCAGACATTAACTCTTGTCATCCCTGTAAAAAATACTCAGAGTTATAACTGAAACAGATTAAGAGAATTGAACAAACTTCCAATACCCACCGCATTCCTTTAAAATATTCTTATGATTGATTGGAGACAGCAGAAAATTATTAATTAAAAGAGCACCATGTATTGATTTTGGCTTCTGCTGCTCCTGACTTGCTTCAGCAGCGAGAAGAGTTTCGTGGAACAGATGGGGAGCTGTCAGCGTGCTCCGAGCTGGGTGCCGGCGGTGAGGCGGGTGCTGCCCGGCAGGCAGCCTGCAGTTCCGTCCCGGGCCCGTTTGTGTCACACGGGACGCTGTCCTGCGTTTTGTGCAACGCACACTCCAAAGTACGTGTCCAGCGTTATTGCTCGGTCACTGGCGCTGGCTTTGCTCTCGTAGCTGGACTCGGAACAGTTTTTAAAACATTTTCCTATTTACCAAATGACGGATGTAGTGGTGCGTGGAAGAGCTGATGGAAAGTGAAAAAGATCTGAACTAGCACAGATAAATACCTCTCCCACCACTGCCTTCCTCCTCTGCTGGTTACAGTGGGGCAACATGTTGACCTCAACAATCTGGGTCATGTTCCCAAAATAGTAAAAGACCACCTTCGGCTCCCCCCCAACCTTGGGATCATGTGTCTGGGCTGAGGCTCGCACGCTGCAGCAATTTTTATTCCAAAGACTCCTAGAGTTTAAAAAAAATGCGATCAGGAGACTCAGGTGCAGCTGCAATTTTCCATCTCTTTAGTTGAGGTGGCATTGCTCATCTTCACAAACCAAATCTGTGAAAGAGAGATCAATTATATTCTGATGTTAATCAAGGGAGTGTCTACCCTGTGACTGACCTAATTTTTGGTGGAAAAGAAATGCTTTTTAAAACACTACTCATTTTAAGCCTAATTTCATTAAAGGCCGTATACTTGTCTCATTGCCTTTTATTTAAAAAAAACACACCACACCATGTGTTGTTTGTTGGTTGGGGATTTTTAATGGAAAAAAAACATAAGCTAAATCTGGAACATGCCATTTGACTTTTTTTCCTCTTTCCCCTGGGGGTTTTGCTCCATTAAAGGAACTAAAAGAAAAGGATGGGCAGTTTTAGCAATATCTCAAGTGGTTTTATGGAGAAGAAAGGCGTTTCATTCATTCAAAAACACCCCCCAGTTTGGTCATGTGCTAGAACGTCCACCTGACAGTGGTGGGGCACAATGGGCACAAAGTTGTTCATTTTTCATAGTGAAGTTTTGGGAAACACCAGGTGTAGGCCTGTAGTCAACTGTACATATTTAGGGTGCATTAAATATAGACTGTCCCAAATTCTGTTTATTTCTGTGAATATTTCATATTCTGCCACTGAATGCTCTTGGTATTCACAAAATTTTCCATCCTTATGTGACCACTGCTATGTTCTACTTTAATTTTTTAGCAGGTTGTATGCGCAGCGCAATATAAAGTATTAATGATATAATTGATAGTGATAGCGTATGTAATGCATATATTTGTTATGAAGCTGTAACATACTGCAATGCAATATAAAACAGTACGATATTCTCTACTAGAAAGGTCTCCTTTCATGGAAGAGACTATGGCATCCGGCAATAGGTTTTACAGAGCACTTGGGCATCTCGTGTCCGTTGATGTCAGTTTGGGGTTCCCAAAGTGGCATTTCAAAGGTAGGTCATGTCTCAAGATGCAGGAGGATGCACGGGTGGGATTGCAACAGTCAAGAAGGAATCGCCCTTCACTACTGTTTACAGAGACTTGTTGACCCAACTGGATCAAGCTTTTGTGTCCAGTAAGACCCAAATCCTCATATACACTTAACAAAGGAACTCACCAGTTTGTGCATATGCCTGTAGGTCTGCCTGCACCTTTCCATGGCTGAGTTTCCTAGCAAATATGACTGTTAGTAGCTTAATCCTTGTTGTCTTCACCACTTCTGGTCAGATTAAAGAAGATACATTGGAAAAGCTGATGTCCAGCCTTCTGTCATGGGTGCTTGCTCACACCCAAGCCCAGGGAGCTGAAGTGAAGTGTGTGTGGGGGGGTCTTTGTGCCAGTGGGTAAAATTGTTAAGAGTGAGTTTCTCTTGAGGCTGCTGAGCCTGCCTCCAACAAGGGATGAGGAGCTCCTCTTCAGAGGCCAGTGCATCTGCACAAGTGGTTGTTGAAGCCTTTGTGGCGTGCATGCTAACGCACCAGGGTTTGACCCCTTCTCCTGGCTGGCGTTCTTTGACTGGTATATTTATTTAAAACAGTAAGCTGTTGCAGCAGCTGGCACTTTATATAAATGAGTGCATTAATAAATAAACCACCTTCTCTGTGAAGTTGCTTTTAGAAGCTCAAGATTTATGTATCTGAGTGGGAAGTTTGTTACAGAGGAAGACTTTAATGTACTTCAGTGGAGCAGAATGCAAACAGAGGTCTTGCATCAAGGACGTCCTTGGAGCTGGGAGCCATGGAGCAAGTCATGCAAGCAGCATGCCAATATAATTGCATAGGCCTATGATTAATGGCAGTGGTCTGCACGCTGGGAGAGACCAACAACCTGTCTTTTGGCTGCTTGGGTGCACGAATGGAAGATGCAAATGAAACCTCAGGGATGTATTTTGGAAGTTGGGAAAAATCCATGGGTGTGACCCACTGCTTGCCCTCCACCAGGACTTGTTCCTGAAGCGAAGGCAAGCAGAAGACATCTCCAGGTCACTGGGAAAATCCACCTCCGTGTGAAACAGGCACTGCAAGTGTGAGCCAGCCCCACAGTCCCCACTGTCCTCTGTGCTCTCCCTGGCACCGACAGCACCCACCATCCTGGGAAGGTGCAAGGCAGGGGGCACTGGGTGTGCAACAGCCTTCAACTTTGTTTCCTCTCATCATTATGGATTTTAACCTGCTTTATGTATGAGGCATGAGGATTTCACAATCCTTCCAAAACTCTGTAATGAAGGCTCTGCAAAGATTTTGTATCTTTACTCTCGTAACTTGAAACCTCTTTAATCTTCCTAACCATACTTAGTCCTCTTTTGCACTGGGTGTCTTCTGACGATGAATTTCTTAGGATGCCTATGTGTTGTGCTGGAAAACGTTTTTCTTTTAGAAAAAGGTAGTTTTAGGCTGATTCAGCCTCTCAACATCCTTATGGGGTACTTGCAAGAAACACACTGAAAACCAAAGTGGCTCTCTGCCTACTCTCCCAAGCTGGTGGTTGTTCAATCTGTGCCATTTTAAGCAGTGAGATAGCTCCATCACAGAGTCTGAGTCCTACTTAAATATTTGGACTTTCATTAATTCCCTTGCCTCACCAGGTTGCTTCCCAATCAAAGCAGTAATGCCAAACAAAATGATCCATAGTTTATAGTGAAGTGATAGAATGAAGAGTATCTTTTCCTTTTCTTTAAATTCATTCAATGTATCTATTTTCCTTTGAATTGATTTATAAGAGTTCTAAGCAGACTTATATATAATTCATAAACAATTTCTGGTTTTTATATTCCTATAGCTGGTTTGATTACTTCTTTCTTATCTTTGATTCTTTCCTTACTTTCTCTGGCAAAAGTGGCGTTAGTTGCTATGGCAACTTCTGCTTCTTACCAGTTTGGGGATATTTTTTTTACCTCTCCCTTTTCCTCCTAGAAGAAACCTGTGGTCTGTTATTAGACCTCTTCCCTGTTTCGCCCGAGCTCGGCCACGTCTTTGTGCTAAGCGGAGGCTGCAGGAGATGCACAGGTACCGCTGGCTCTTTGCAACGGCTGCCAGCCATGCACCATGGGGTAATACCACAATGCTCAGCATACTAGGAGGTCCCACTCAAGGTGTCATTTGTAGGAAGCTTCATCTCATTTGCTGGCTTTGCTCATGCAGTGGGAAAAATGGGCAAATTGGGAGTCCCTTGCTCTGCCTGTCCATCACAGCTATAGTCTTCATCTGAATTGGTGTATTTCAGACCAACACATACAAGTGATTGTGGGCGCAGCTCCCCTCGTCCCCTCTGCATTCACCAGAAATGAAGGACACCCTGTAGGGGAATTACCACCACTGCCTGTCTGCTGCACAGAGAAAGCTGCTTGGCTCATGTAGTTTAAAAACAATCAGGGCTGAAGTAGTTTATTGATTTATTAACAACACTTAATTAACTAGCAATCAGTGAACTGCACATTCAGGATCAATACCAGCGGTACAACAGGTAAGCCACAACACGAGACACTCACAAAATGGTGATAAATGCCTACGAATTTCTGAACGCAGGTCTTTAATCCTAGACAGTTGTAATTACATATGCACACACAAAACCACAGAGGACATGTGTGTACAAGCTCTGTGTTGAATGTGGTGTCTGACTGGAATGCTGCTCTGTGGGGCCTTGGAGAGGTCGTGGTGGCATCTGGGCTGCTTCTGGTAGTGTCAAACTGGCTTTTACCTCTTTTGATCCTGAGGTCTCTTCCCACTGTTACAAATGTTCATGCTTCTTTGTTACCTCTTCTCAAACTTCTTGGTTTCAAAAGTCTTTTTGTGATAACCAGCTCACTGTTTAATCCAGGTGATGGTCATCTTCCTCCACAACATGGTCAGCTTTGGGCCCCAATGCACTCCAATTGAGTGCCTTTGCCGACACCTACGTGGTTTGCAGCCACGCTCCCTTCATGCCGAGAGTTTTTATCCAGATCATTTACCAAGGGTGGCTCAGGGGAGCTCCTTCCACCACCATGTTCTGCACCCAGCCATGCACTCATTGGGTTGGACATGGACATCCAGCAATGATGAAACCTGCTCTGAAAACCACTCTTGCCTCCAGGGAAAGCCAAAGGAGTAAAGCTACTCCCTGGTGAGCATTGATTCAGTAATGGCCACGCGTGTTTCTTTCCTGGCAGACGAGGTAAGCACAGATATTCACCCTCATCATCACCTCATGCCTTTGAACCATAACCTCCAGGCTGTTTGTGTGTCTCCACCATGGCAGAGGCCCGTGAAGCCATGGAAGCATGAGTCCATTGGCAGTGCTACCAGTCTAGTATTTGGTTTGCTACTCAAGGTACTGCCTTCAGATGATCTCATGTGAACAAAATTACAAACGCTGCAGAATAGAGCCAGAGTAACTTGGGTTTTATTTATTGTTGCTGTAAAATTGCAGCTAGGCTTGAAATAGAAAAATTCGGCTTCAATTAAAAAAACAAAACCCAACCCAATGAAATAAAAAAGTAGTAAAAACCAAATAAATGTTTCCAATATTAATTTGGTTATGAAGATTCCATGACTCTCTGGTAGAAGCCGTTGGGTGAAAATAGGGAATGAAGTACAATTTTTCCCACGTTATGAAATCTCAAAACAAAATGCAACATAAAATAATCACACTCCACCTTGCCACGTGTGTGAGGAATGCTAAGACACTTCAGTCTGCATTACCAGCCCATAGAATTAGCATATAAAGCCATTCACTATGAAACGGATAATCTGCAGCATGACCTTGCTTTTTTTTCTGCTTTAAGAGAGCAGGCTGAGGGCCAAGTTCTTTTGTGCTGTGTGCTGTTCTTTAACATACATAAATAATACATATTCAGAAGGAAAAGAAAAGCTATTAGCAAACACACAGGCAGCAATAGGGGCCTGCAGTAAGAGCATAATTTATTCCTCCCATTTTTCTTCCAAGCTAAAAAAGATGGGGCGGGGGAATGAATTTACTCCAATGTTCAATTAATTACCTCGAGCATTGCAAAACATGGGCTTAATAAATATTTGTGCAATGCTAATTTAATATATCTAATTTACTGGAACAGGCTGCCCGGGGAGGTTGTAGATTCTCCTTCTCTGGAGATATTCAAGACCCGCCTGAACGCAGTCCTGTGCAGCCTGCTCTGGGTGACCCACAGAGGTCTCTTCCAACCCCTACCACTCTGTGATTCTGTGTAAATTATTGTTGTAGTCTCTCATGACCTGGCTAACAATCCAAGTTGGATGAGCAAAGATTCTGCTTTCTCACCTTGCTGGTTTGGTTTTGGGGGTTGTTTTTTAGTTGCTGCAGTGGCATCTGTTAGCAAGAGTCCAGTGGTGAGAATATCCTTTGTTGTTGTTGTTATTATTACTTGTACTTCTGCAGCCTTGGAGGCTGTGCAATGCCAGGTGCAGAATGCCATTCTGATAAAATATTCCTGATCAAAGGAGTTCACAGCCTAAAAGAGAAGAGAGAAAGCAAGAGAGAAAGAGGAGACAAAATGCCATGTCCAGGATGCCCATAGCACCATCTGTATTCAAAGGAGCAAGAAGCCACCGATGCCTGTACGCCCAGAGACCCTGGTTTTGGCTTAGTAATGGGAACCAAATAATAGCCTGGAGCTCCAGTCTTTTCCACCCAGTGCCACCGCTGCCAGTGCCCATGTCCCAAACCAAAGCTGGGGCTGTTGCTCCCTCCTGTCCTTCGCTGCCATGTGCTCCTCACGCAGGTCCCCATGCAATGGTTTGTATGGCTGTACTGCAAACTTCATCGCTGCAGGGCCACCTCTCCTCCCCACAAAACAGGGCTGTTTGCTTGTATTTTTCCCAGATTCCCATGAAATCCACATAACCAGCTTGTGTAATTTGTGCAGGTACAATACTGTATACCTGGAACTGTATTTCTGGGTTGCTTGAAATAGGTTTCTGTGAGTGCATATAGTATTTATGGCTTAAAAAAGCACTGAATCTGAGACTACTCTTGAGTGAGCATGGTTGATTTTGGGACAGAAGTCTGGCGGCTATTGCATTGTTTCATTTTCTCCAGTTTAATTAATGCACTTTAATCTGGTTTCCTAAAAAAAGTAATCCAGCTCTGACAGCAGCCCCCAAACTTCTTTGTGTGTCCTTAATATATTTTCAAAGTTTTAGTCGACTTCAAACAAACATGGCAGCAATGTACAGATATCAGGCAGGTTTATGCACTGTTCATGGAAATTTGTAGCCTACTTGATGCTCAATATTGCTCCGACAACTGAGAAAGGGTTGCTTTTATATTTCACCCAATATTAAGCATCTGAGAGTGTACTCTTGGTCTTACTCACTGATTACATAAAGCTCAACTTCAGCAGTTTCTGGGGTTTACAGAAGTACTGGGTTTTGTGCTCTGTACTAACAGCATCAGTCAGGCGATCCCATTCCTCGTGGATCCGTTGAGCTGATGGGAGGTATCCCTGCCAGGCAAGTGGACTCTATTATTTTCTGTTTGGCAGTTTTTCCATTTTTTTTTGGCTTGACTGGTGGTCAGACCTATGTGTAGGGGCAAAATCACTTCTAGGGTGACTTGAGTAATTCATGAGCCCCGTAGTGCTGGTTTAGCCAGGTTAGTGCTGGTTTGGCCAAGTTAGGCTTTTAGATGCAAGGGATTTGGTGATGCACTACGGGAGCAGGACATAGGAGAGGTTCCCCTCTCAGCTCCAGCCCAGGGGCCCCGTGAGCGTACATCAGCTCTGAACACAGCAGAGTTAATGTGTCTACGGTCTCTTTGTAGGAGGACAAAGAAGAGGTAAGTTGCTTACTGCTGACAATGGTTACAGGAATTTTAACTTGGATTCCTGGAGTGAACCGAGAGCTAGCAATTAGTGCCATTTTGAAAATCCCATCCACAATGCATTTACTCATTCTTGCAGCAATTTCATTTCTTCTACAGTTCATTTTGCTTTGGAGGCTGGGGACAAACTCTTTCTGTAGGAGTAGAGGTGAAAATGTTTCCCTACTAAAATCTTTCAGATTAGCTGTTATTTCCCTTTCCTTCATTTAATTTCATACTTTCAAATTCTTGTGCTTAAAAGTTTGCATTTATATCAGCCCGCATAATTTAAAATCTTTTTTTCTCCTTCTAGACTCTGCCTGGGGACCAGCAGGTAAGTAGTTTTGCCTGCTTTCTTTCCAACTAATGGAAAACAAATGAATAGCTGTATATTAGAAATAAACCATATTCTACTCATCATAAAACATGCCCATCATAAGGTGACAGAGCATACCAAGAAGCACTGGACTTTAGAGAAAGCTGGTAACAGCAAAATTATCCCAGAGCATCGTGCAATTTAGCAATATTTGCAATAACAAAAATTTCCCTGTGCAGGAAAAGCCTTAGTTGCTGGATACTGCTGCTGCAGCAAAGCAAGATGCAACAGAGAGAATTGCAAAGGACAGGGAAATGTATGATTCACTGGTCTCAAAACCCAGGAACTCGCCTGCTGTAGGATCAAATAATGCAGTACATTTCTATGGACTTGGGCAGCTTACTTTAAAGTCCATATGAGACGATTTTACGGGGGAAGGAGGGAGACAAGTAATCTGTCACATGAAAAAATATGAAACCAGTCTAAATAGTTCCATGCAAGATGGTTATTTTGGAGTTTACTCTGATTTCATATTGAATTCGTTCCACAGTAATCTTGCCAGGATATACACCTTGGGAGGAATGGGCTAGAGCCTCCTGTCCACGCGCTGAAATCCACCTCTGGAAACAGAATGAGCTGCTGGGTACTGAGACCAGTTGCTGGGTTGAAAGAGAGAGCTCTAGAAGACAGTGGAAGGACTGATATTTCAAATAAAAGATGTATGGCTGAGTACAAATTAGAGCTGTTTAAGCTTTTAGGGAAGATAGCAAAGCACACAGACCATTATAAAACCAAGTGTCCTCTGTTTAGGTTGTTTTATTGTTGCTAAGATATGGCAGTACATAGTTTTATAAAAGACTTCTTTCAAATGGTGTATTTACAATACATTGCAAGACCCGAAGAAGAGAGCTGGAGTAAACCAGCCTAGTCTAATCTATGCAAGAAGGGCAGATGAGCAGATAAGAGCAACCTTCAGGCCACCTAGAAAACAGATGGATTCCATCCTTACGGTGACCATGAGTCCTCGTTGCACTCGCCCACAGCACTGGCCCAAGGGGTGGGAAACGCTGTCTGGATGTGGGGAGTATGTGCTTCAGTTTTTACTTGAGACCTTGAGTCTTTTTGCATGGTATGCCAATATTTAGTGGGTGAAATGCAAGACTTAACCTTTTAAAACTGTGCAGGCTGTTTTCAGAGATGCCAAGTTTCTGCCCTTTCCATGGACCAGAAGGCAGAGAGGGCACACAGGTCTAACATGTCCGAAAAGCACAGCAATTCCCCTGGTTGCTAACTACATGGCTTTTAATACCGCAGCTTTCATGCCTTTCTTTTTAGTATTGCAAGAAAAACACAGATTTTGCAAATTTCAACCTAAACTTCACAAAGATTTTGCATTGCTCATGTAAGTGTTTTGGTCGTAGTTATTTGTATTGGATAGTGCTCGTGAGAATTAAGTCAATAAGCGTGAAGAGTCTACTATGACTGTTGCACACTGTCACTAATGCTTCAGAAAAGAGTGGAAATGTAGCCTCTCCTAGATCTTCATGTAAACTTCCCAGCTGTCAAGAAAGAAAAATTTAGTATTTTTAAACTAAAACTAAAAAAGCTGTTACTTTTATTTGAGTGGAAAAAAAAAAAAGGACATTCTAAGTGAAATGAAAATTGTACACAGCTTTTACTTAAAAAAAACCCCACCATAGGTCGTTCTCTGTCAAAAGTATTTTACCAAAAAAGTCTTCTCTTGGCCGTAACTCTAATACTGGCTCAATACACATAGTCCATGGTGTAATTACACTCAAAACATACACTAATCTTAGTGACAACACAACTATTTTGCTATTTTCCTTTACAGATTACAAGAAAATCACACTGATATTTTGCCATGTGCCCTGATGGTATTCAGCATCTCATACGACGGGGCTGAACAGTAAGTCTCAACACCCATCTTGCATTGTGCAATTTTTATAATGCTCTTCAGTATTTCTGATTGGCACTAACAGCTTGACACTGTTAAGAGAGAGAGAAGAGCTTTTCATCATCTGTAATTATGAGACAGTAGATTTGATGCTGGGTGAATCAATAATTCTATTTCAAGTGAATGCTCAAATTTGTAGCTTTTTATTCCAAGAAATATGACAGATATTCAAAGAAGACATCATTAAATAAAAGTAGTAATAATTGCCTGCCTCTCTTAAAAAAGAAAAAAGATTTGACCCTGCATATAAATTTTCCCTGAAGGAATCCATTAGTCTTTTTAATGTTAGTTAGCACAGTTGGTAGTAATGATTCAGAGAATAAATGAACTAATAGCTTTGTGCAGGACCTGGGGTGACAGACCTGAAACGTCTGGGAAGAATTCGTATAAAAACTGGTATGCTTCATTTGCTGTCAAATGCTATTGTGGCTTTTATCACAGAATAGTTTGGGTTGGAAGGGACCCTAAAGATCACCTAGTTCCAACCCCACTGCGATGGGCAGGGTCATCTTTCACTCGATCAGGTTGCTCAAAGCCAGTCCAGTCTGGCCTTGAACACTTCCAATGATGAGGCATCTATAACTTCTCTGGCCAATCTGTTCCAGAGTCTTACCACCCTCATCTTGCTTATATCCAATCTAAATCTACCATCTTTCCATTCAAAACCATCAACCCTTGTCCTACAGGCCTTGGTAAAAAGTTTTTCTCTGTTTTATAAGCCCTATATTTATTGAAAGGCCACAATAAGGTCTCCCTTCTCATCTCCAGGCTGAACAACGCCAACTCTTTCTTTTAGCTTTCCTTCACAGGAGAGGTGTTCCAGCCCTGTGTTTATTTTTGTGACCCTCCTTTGGGCCTGCTCCCACGGGTTCAAGTCTTTCTTGTACTGGGGACTCCAGAGCTTGACTCAGTGCTCCACATGGGGTCCCATGAAAGCAGAGTGGAGGGGGAGAATCGTAGAATCATAGAATAGTTTGGATTGGAAGGGACCTTCAGAGGTCATCTAGTCCAATCCCCCCTGCCATGAGCAGGGACATCTTCACTGGACCAGGTTGCTCAGAGCTCTGTCCAACCTGACCTTGAATGTTTCTAGGGATGGGGCACCTACACCCTCTCTGGGAAACCTGTGCCAGTGTTTCACCACCCTCATCATAAAAAATTTCTTCCTTATGTCCTGTCTAAATCTACCCTCTTTTAGCTTAAAACTTACCCATTGTCCTATCGCAACAGGCCCTGCTAAAAAGTCTGTCCCCATATTTCTCCTAAGCCCCCTTGAAGCACTGAAAGGCTGCAATAAGGTCTCCCCGCAGCCTTCTCATCTCCAGGCTGAACAGCCCCAACTCTCAGCCTGTCCTCATAGGAGAGAATCACGTAAGAGAATCGATAGGAGAATCACCTCCCTTGACTTGCTGACCATGTTTCTTTGTATGCAGCTCAGGATGTGGTTGGCTTTCTTGGCTGCCAGTGCACATTGCTGGCTCATGTCCATTTTTTCATCTACCATTATCCCCCAGTCCTTCTTGGCAGGCTGCTCTCAATCCATCCATCCCGCAGTCTATGTTGATAATGGGAATTGCCCCAACCCAGATGCAGGACCTTGCACTTGGCTTTGTTGAACTTCATGGTGTTAGACGGCCTTTGTTTCTGGTCATCTAGATCTCTCAGTTCCTAGCACAGAACCCCGAAGTGAGAAGAAGCCTGTGCCATTTATTACCATGAGAGTGCTACATGCAAACTGCTGATTGTGTGAAGGCTTCATTTCATGGATGAGCCTTGAGTATCCACTTCCTACTTTATCCCCATCAAAACAGCTTTGCAGATGACTGACACAGAGACTGGGGGAATGTTTTATTTTGGCAAGACTTATTTCTGCAAGGTGGATGGAGATTTGGGCACCGTTTAAGATTCTGTCACTGCGTTAGGCTGTAGAATGGACATTGGAGGATTGCTAGCATGTGCTTGCGCTAATCAGCAAGGCAACATCCTGCTGCGCCAAAAATTGTTGATTTCTTTCAAAAATTATTCTTCTTCCTTTTTGATCAGCTGTAATGCAGGTCTGCCTAAAGCCTGGTCACATCTCTGTTTCCTGGAGAGTACTTTCCCATGTGTATGGTCAAGCAGATACTGTGAAGAGTGGAGCCACGGTACAATTGCTACATCCACGTATTTATTAGTCAGCTCTTTTGAGGTCAAGATCTTGTCATGAGCTGAAAGCAGTCTTCAAAATAACAGCTCTGAGGAGATAAACTGCTGCAGAAATCATCCAGTTCATCTATGCATTCCTTCAGGATGTCCGACAGAGTGCCCAGCGCAGTTGTCACTGCTGTGCCCTTTCTTCTCACTATTCTGTGTAACCCTCTTAAGTAGTGGAAGTTACAAAATCTTTTCCTGTTGTTTTTACTAGGTGCTCATCTCAAGGAAGGCTGTCTGTGGTAATGGAGGATATTTGGCTAGAAAACTTCCTGAAAATTCTGAATCAACTAGATTCCCTCACGTGTCCTGTGCAAATGCTCAGTTTGCTATTTCCCTGTCCTAGCACTTACATTTTTTTGTTCTGTAGACTCTTATGCTCCAACATTAAACAAGACAGTGCTGGGAACAGCCTTCCAGGAAAGGTAGATTGTCCTAGTATTGTGGACTGGTTCAAGAACTGCATCTTGTATGCAATAGTTCAAGAACAGGGCATTGCATTTTCTGTATCTGCTGCTGGTTTCATCACCATTAAAAGGGTTACTTCCAACGCACAGTTGGGCAGGCTCATGTGCAGGGAGCCTAGCTCTGTCTGTGTGCAGACAGGGCAGCATGGCACTTTGCTGTGGCTGATTTGCTCTCCTGTGCCCAGGCTGAGGGGTGACTCTGTTTTCCAGCTCCATCTGACGTCCTGGCATGGTCACACTCGGTGGTGAGTGGATCACACAAGGTCTATGATAGTCAAGATTTTCACAGCACTAGAGGCATCAACTTACACAGAAAGGCTCTCCAGCCCTGCAGAAACCAATCTGAAGCACCAGAATGCTTGTTAGAGCAGAGAAAATAAAGGTATTTATTGTTGCTGACATACCAGATAAATATACTGCTATCAACTCTTATTTAGCAATTGTCCTTAATTTGCATCCGTGATCCCTGCATTCAAACGATGAAATCTTCCCATTACTTCTCCCTCACTAAAACACATCTGTTTTCCTTTTGCTTCTCTCATTTCTAAGCCTTTAGAAATCATATTTGCCATCATTGTTTGGCAATTCAAGAACTAAAAAGCTTTCTTCTTATCCTAAATGAGAGTTGAAAATGTGGTGCTAAAACACCCCCAGGACTCTCCCCTGTCTCTGACACAGGGATCAAATATGGTACACGCCGGCACTGCTGGGTCCGATCGGAGTGCCGGGGAGCGCGCTGGCCAGAGATCCCGGCCACAGCACTCGGGTGTGTTGGTGCCTCCCTCATCCCCTGGCATGGCTAAAGCTTCGTGCAGTTTTACTGGCTTATCTCAGCTCCGCCAGCATCTCCAGGCCTTCTGAGATCTCGGTATCTTCTCCGGATTGAGGTGTGCCCCATCAAACACAAAAATAGCTGAAGGAGATGCTGAAACAAGGGTGGCTGAATGATGATATTCACAGAAGCAGAGAGGCACATGGAGGAGCAAAAGCAGATCATCTGCAGATTAGCAGTAAAACTTGTGCACTTGAGGAATATGGCAATACTCAGACTGTCAGAGCGCTGAATTCTCTGTTAATTAAAAGCGCTATGCTTCAGATGAAATTTCGCTAAAACCTAGAACTCAAGGAGTCCTTATTGCATCTTCTGCAGCCACTCAACCCCACCGAGCTGTCGGGAGCAGGAGGGAAGGACAGATGCAGTCAGTCTTCAGCTGATTGTGTTTTTTACCCAGATTTGTAGCACTTTGCTCTTTAATCCTCTCTAAATTCAGGTGTGCTACAAAATTATTAAACAGCCACGAACCCTAACTTCACGACAGTGAAGGAAGGAGGAAAACACCTCTGTGATTAAAAGAACAGTGAAATATAGGATCATAGAATCATTAAGGTTGGAAAAGACGTCTAAGATCATGAAGTCCAAGTGCAGGAAAGAATAAAGTTCTTAGAATAAGCAGTGACAGTTCAAAATGGTATTTTGGTATGGTATAGAATACATTACATTGCTGGCTGAATTCATGAAGAAATTAATAGTTCGGTAGAGAGAATTTTATTATTGAAACATTATCAGCAATTGTGTCATATAACTTCCTTCTTAAATCTCCGAGTAAAAGGATCTGGAATCTAAGTCTTTTTATGCCACCAGAGTGTAGGAAGGAGTCTCTTCCACCACTGGGAAGAGAGTGAGGGACAGATCTGAGGTTATCTGTAAAAAAATGTAAGTTCAGCACTGGATTTAATACTTTCTTCTTCAGTACCTGTTTGTTTGAGTACTGAAAGAAACAAGCAGAAAAATGTAATATTGAGAAATTGATCCCGAACTCTCGCTTATTCTTTTCCTCTGGAAATTAATTAAATTTCAGTGAACTAAATCTTAAATTAAAGTACTAGTTTTAAAATACTTTAAGTCACAGTAGCTGAGAACTATAAATATTTTTCAGCTAAACTAACTATTTTCTTCTTTCGAAGTTGAAAGAATTCTCTGTCCTCATCTTCCACATGAAACAAAAGGTATAATCAGAGTGGACCTTCACCTGACCTCCTGCTGATCGACCTGTGTTCCTGCAGAGTCCCTTTCTCCTGTGTCCATTGTCCTGAGATACACTTACAGGTAAGACACATTGGATTTGTCATGGCAGACTACAGAGGGTGAAGGAATGGCCATGGTTAGAATATGATTACAAGCAATTTAGAGCAATATTGATAGGTTGAGTATTGACAGAACAAGAGACTAAAAATGATTAAGGAGCAGGGTGGATTACCTTCATCATGACAGAGGTATCTCCAGCTACCTGGGAGATGCAGACACCAAAAAAGAAGAGAAATGGATCCCTGAGGCAGCGAAGGTTTAGCCTGAGTACCAGGAGTCGGTTAGACTGTGCAATGTCCCAGAGGAGCTGCTGTGGGGAAGGTGGAGGGATTTGCAATACTGACTTTCTTTCTCAACAAGAAAATGAATCCTTGAATATTATTATTGAAGAGGAAATGACACAGAATAGAAGCTTGTAATAAATCACTATCTGATTGGATTTACAGGACCCCAAATATAACCATGGGAAAAAAAATTGCTCAGCGCTGCGGCTTGGACAGTGGATTCTCAGATGCACAGATTTTTCCTATTTCCTTTCAGCGAGCTATGCTCAGTCATTTTTCTTTTCTAAGGCGTCCACAGCTCCCATTCATAAACTCTTGTTAGGCTGTTTGATGTCATCTGCTGTGCTGAAATCATCCGCCCTCTCGCCAGCCTCCAGCTAAAGAGAAAAGTTAGTAAAGAAGAAATTTTAGTGCCAGTTGGAAGGATTTTGACCCAGACACTTATTGCACAAGAGGGAGCTGTGCTGTGAGCTCACGCTTCTCAAAAACTTGCCCAGGGAGGGATCTTAAAGGCATGCAGTGTCCATGCTAATCGATAACTCCTTAATAAGCTTCACGCACTACTGTGAAGAGATGCATTAATTTCTTTGTCAGATGTGTCTGTTCCTGGGGCTCATAGTACTCATCTCACTCTTACAAAAAAAACGCTCATTGCATACTTCTATAACCCTGCATTGCAGTTAGAAATCTAGAGGCTCTCCTCCGGAGAGGAGAGGTGAAGGCTTTCCCCAGAGGCCACGCCTGTTGTCAGGAAAGATAAAAGAAAGAGTCATGGGGCAGACTTACTGATGAAAAAACAAGTAATGCAGATTTCTCATTTCTTTCTCTGTGCCTCCTACATGAAACTGTTTCTAGATTTGTTTCTCATGTTCCCAGGTGTACCTTTTAAAGGTAAAGAATGCATTTCCCAGGTTTTATCATCATGGCTGTGTAGGTTTCTGTCTCCCACCAAAGATATCTCTTCCCAGAGTTCATCAGCTCTTTATTACCTGTCAGGATTCTAATGTAATGTGCCTTCAATGTATTTACAGTTTATTTTATAGTGGCCAAGACACTCCTGGGCTACTCTTCTGCTTTCTAATAAGCTTTTTGGTCTCAGCCGGATGAACTTCCCTCTGGTGTAATTCTTTCCTCCTGGGGGATAGAGGAGTAAGATGGGTATGTGTTACAACCATAGAAGGTACTAGAAGAAGTTTTCTATTTCATTCCTAAATCTTTTTTGCCTCAGATATGTAGTGACCAGTTGCTTTGATTGTTAGCAATAAAAGTATTGTTAGCAGTGTAAGTATTGTTGTCGTGGGCAGGACCAAAGAGGTCCTGGAAACGTAGAAAGCTTTTCAGTTATGATGAACTGGAGCTGATGGCTTAGAAAAATCTGAGATATTCACTGATTTACTTGGGATACGGGCACACAGACTGTGAGCTGAAGAAGTAGTTAGCAGTAGTTAAACTTGTGCTTGAACTTGAAGTCACTGTGGTTAAGGTGGATAGGAAGGAAACGGAGTCCTACAGTATCCAGTCCTGTGGTACCTACACAGAGAACTGGCAGAGGTGAGGATGAGGCCCGTTGAGAGGAGAGACAGGTAAGGACACAACAGGAAGAAGACTACTGTTGCATATTTTGAAGACAGCTGTGAGGTTACAAAGGATAAAACTGTTTTCTGGGCTTGGTGTGAAAGAGATCACTAAAGTCACTAGTTTTTTTTTTAAGATGCAACAGCCTAATGTATACTTCTGTCATGTAAACAAACAGCTAGCGAATAATGAGAAGTGAAAGTAGAGAATAATAAGGGAATTAAAGAGGATATGAAGACGATTATGGAAGCGTGGACTGGTGTAGGTTGAAGGCACCAGGAGGGAAAGTGGAAGAAAAACATCAGCATCTGTGAGTGAGAGGGAAGAATTTTATTTACTACAAGAAACAAGACATTCAATCCGATGCACAAAGCATTCAAACCTGATGCACAGATCTAAATACTCAGTGCTGGACTCCTTTCTCTTACCATCGCTCTTCTTGACCTCAGCTTAGGTCTGGACCCTTAGATAATGTCTCATAATCTACAAAGCGTGTCTTTTCTCCCACTGCTACTAATAATACCATGTGAGGATGTGTGATGAGCTGTGGCATTTTGTACCCTTGGACATCAGCTCCCGGTTAATCTCTTTGTTAAGTATCTCAATTACTTTAAAGGCAATCACTCTCTTTTCTGTCAGCTTTTGCTTTTGTCCCCTACTGCGTAACCCAGCACAGCAGGTCTGTGTCCTGGTAGAGACCACACAGAGAAATTCCTTTTCAATTGCAGTTCTCTGATCTAGTAGATACTGTCCTAATGATTTGTAAAGTGTGGGCTCTAACAATTTGTGATCTGCCTTTGCAGTTCTGCGAAATTAATACTTGTAGCATTTTTCTTGTGGTATAAATTCGATTGCTAATTCCTTTTCTGCCTGCAGAGCTCTGGCCAGCAGAACTCAGAGAGCTCGGTACAGGCGTCCTGGAGGACTTTGCTGTGATAGGAACCTTTCGCTTGCATCGTGTCATACCTGAGCTTGAATCGTCTTTGTCAGTAGTTTTAAACATTTTAACACTATATTGCAGTATCTATCTGCTAAAACCATGCAGTATCTGTATGCAGAACGATGCACATCAGTAGAAAATGTCAGAATTCCCCATGAACAGTAAAATATGTTTCCACTTACAATGGAAGAGCACTGGTATTGCAGTCATGCTTTTTACTTGATCCGAACTGCGAAATCTTGATGTATCCCGTGTTTGCAACATCGCCATTTTGTGCCATATTCTGCTTTGCTGCATTTGATGTTCAGATCTCTTTCGTTCCTCAGTGTAGCGTGATTTGTCCTGCTAGCAGGCAGAAATCTGCCAGCAGCTCTTGGGCTCAGCCACAGCCTGGGGGTGGGACGCCCTGGGACCAACCACACTGCTTGCCCAAAGCACATCCATCATCTCCTGCCTTAGCACCATCACTGGACAACCTGAGGGTGCTCTTAACGGGAGGGTGGATAACAGCAGGATGGGTGGAGATTTTAAACGGTACTCAGCACACCATAAAATGCATTCCTTTCAAGGAATGAAGAATTATCTTTCACCATGACCAGCGTGTCTAAGCACTGCCTGGAAGACTGGGATGTCACAGCCTGGCTGAATTGCAGATACAGCTTTACAAAACCAATAGATATTTTGAACACCCCAAAGGCAGCACCAGGCATGCGGCTGCAGTTCACTGAATCAGCATTATTCATGTGTGTAGCACCCCTTACATTGCGAATGTGCTTTTCATTTGGTTTCACAACGGTATTTTTCTACTATATTTCTTTGTACAGCAGGTTCAGCCTCCAACAGCATTCATGCTGAGCACTGACTCTTTCTTCCCTAACAATCATTTTGCTTTTTGGGAGCGCACAGATTGCTGTTAGCTTTGCTCTCCGCATGGACTCCCACTGTTCTGCCCCAAAGGCAGCTTTAAACTGGGATACCTTTTCAGATCCATAGCACTGCTTCAGACTTCTGCAGCAGTGCCTGTTTCAGTAACTCCTCCTATCTCCTGCTGTTACAGTGCTCTTTTATTTCTGTCTCCATCACAGCACTGGCAAATGGCTTGTTTATACCCATTTATTTTTGTTCTCCTGATGTTTGTTCCTCCTCATTGCAGTTCCCAGTAAGGATTGCTGGTAGGGAATAAACTCATGTCTTTCCTCTCCCTACTGCAAACCTTGCACATGAGCCAAAGAAATAAAACTGGTGGTGAAGTGATATGCATCCATGTGAACTGCAAGTGGAGGAGCATGGAAAGCTTTCTTGCTTAGTCATGGGGCAATGTATGTGTATGTCCCAGCTGGAAGGGCTTCTGAAGTTGTGGAGAGGCAGAAGGTCTCCCACCTGCAACGAGCGGTGCATTTCTCTGCCCAACGGGAGAGCCATGGTGGCTTCTCATACTACTGTGTCATCTGCATGTGTCACTGCTTGCCAAGCTTCAGTAATTTCTCCAGCTTTGTGCACCTTTTGGCCTTACAGCCCACTCACTGTACACTCCTTACCGTAAATGCAAATAGGTTTCTCTGAAGAGAGTTCAATGAATACTGGAGCAAACTGACCCTGCAACTGGTCAGTGCCACTTGAGAGAATCACATACCCAAACGCTAGGAAAAACTGCCAATATTTAAGAATATTCACATCAGAAATCCTCCAGTTAAAGATGAAATGGACATAAATTGGCCTAGTGGTTTTATAGTAGCAAATTGCAACAATAAAAAAAACTCATTAAAAACTTATTGGATATGTCTAGGGCCACTGGTGGGCGATTGCTTGTCTTATTAACCATGTTAATATCCTTTATGCAACAAATTTCAGTTTCAGTGACTGCAATTCATGTACGGCGCACCAAGGAGATGACGAAACTCTAAAAGCAAAGTGTGGCTATTCAGAATGACTTCACCACGTTTCCCACCGGGGCAGCAGTGGGACTCGTGCCGGACAGAAGTACAAGCCCAGTGCAATGAATCCCTCGGTCTCCCAGCCCCGCTGCCCGGGGAGCCTCGCCAGAAGCAGCACAGCCCCAGCATCTGACAGCCTCCGTTCGCAGGTCCCATCTGAAACAGAGCCTCGATTTCTACTGCACGTGGAGCTCTTTCACTATGATGCAACACTGCAACAGGGAGAGATTTCCTCAGAGAGGAAAGTCAGCACAGAGAAAATATAAATATATATCAACCTGGTTAATATCTTTTAAAGTGTAGGGAATGGCATCGAGTAATTTAAAATAACAGCCTATTAATTTCTCCTTCTTTGACCTTCTTGTTCTATTATTTATCTAGTTTTAATATTTCTTCACTCTATTTGCTGACTTGTTTCAGAAGTCTACCTCATCTTGCACAGTGAATTCATCATTTTGGTTTGGGTCATTAATCTCTGCTATTCCTTCCAAAGATAATACATGTTTAATGGCTGGGTAATGTAACAGGCAGTAAGACAGAAGTATTTGACACACTTTTGAAGGACATTAGAATAATGCTCCCCAAAATTTATTTAGATGTCTGTATCTCATTTGTAAGGTGTTCAATGGTCTTTCAATGATTTAATGGGTTTCTACGGCCCATGATTATTTTGGGAAGGGATATAAACCCACGTTCCTTAGGACATAAGTTGATGGCTTGTGGAGGGGAATGAGAAAGTGTATTTTTCTTCTTATATTCCCTATTTATTTATTGCAGGACTTCCAACATCTTCTTCAGTACTACTCTGCAGTAGATCATCTCAGAGCTGGCAGAGTTGGGGTTCCCTTTCTGCGGCCCTTGCAGTGCAGAGGACATAGCTGCCATCCCATGGGCTACAGACAAGTGAGAGAGGCGACAGAAATACAGCAGGTATGTAGGAAGCTGGGGACATAAGCCGCAGTCTGTACATACCTATTGAACATTCTCTTCGGTACCACCAAAAGGGGTGGTGAAGACCTGCTTTCAACCAAGCCAGGGAAAAAGATTTGGATGGGGTGCTCTTTCCTCAGGATGGTGGGTTGGAAGGTGGAAGCTGTGGTTCCTCCTTTCACTCCCCGGCAGATTGCCCATGCTCTGAGCATGCCACTGCTCCCCAGACAAAATCACCCATGCAAGGTTGACTGGGACATTCACACAGACCAGGAGACATCCGCCTTTATTGACCACCTCAGCTGGATGCTGGAGGGAACACCATGACCATCAGGATTCTGGCCGTTCTGGGGAAAAGTAGGAGCACTGTTTGTTCCTTTCAAGGAAGATATGGCGGCTTGAAAAAACACAAAAAATGGGAATTCACTGGGACAGAAAATTCCTATCTGACCACAGGCTGGCTGTCACTTGGAGGGAGGGGTGCTTCCTTTTCAAGGCCATCTTATATTTTACCCAAACACTACTTAAATTTCACAAAAGAGACCGGTTGCCTCAATAAATGATTCAGGCTATGTCTGGGGTTAATAGTGAATGTGTAAGTATTAATAAGCTTTCCTGTTATTGTGTAGTTAGGCAGCATTGTTTTTTTTCTTCCTTTGAACTAAGGTTCATAAAGTTGTAGAATAGACCTATGGTTCAGAAATGTGCTAATGGTGAATGTGAATCTTCTCTCACAGAATAGAATCTAGTTCTTCTGTGCATTTAAAAAAAAAAAAAAAAGAGAGAGCATTAAATATTGTGCAATGTGTTACACTTTCTATTCTTTATCTTGGAGAGAAGCAAAACGTTTTCCAGTTCTGCAAATGTACCTTTCTTCCAGGTGGGGTGGTGGCAGGGGACAGCAATGTCTGTGTCAAAGGTACAGAACTGCAGGTCAAAGGATAATTGGAAATACCATAAAAGTAATATGGATGCTGAACTTGCTGTAAGTCATGGGCATCTTAAGGAGCAAATATTACCAGGGTTGTTTTTCCTAAGGAAAACAGCTGTAAAGGGACGACAGTTCATCTACTTGAGGTCTCCACTGCTGCATTGGAAAAAGCCTGTAGCTAAATCTTTACATCTGCTGTGGTTTTGTAAGCCAAAAAGCGAAACACAGCCACTATTATTGTCTCTGTCCAAACAGTTTATAGCTTAGAGAAAATGGAAAACTACAGCTAGTTCATTTATGGGAAGGTCTGAGAAAACAACAGACCACAACCACATCCGTGTCCTTCAGAAGGACCCGCTGCTGCGCCTTGATCCACGCTGTCCTGCTGTGTCATACAAGGCGGCATGGTCTCATGTTTCTTCTCACCCTGGCCCTGGAATTTAAATGCATAAAATCTCTGTGGCTGAGTGTAGGATTGGCCCATCAGTGCTCTCCGACTCCATGTTATAGAACCAGGTGATGCCAAGAGCTCTGCTCTTCTCCCAGCCTGCAGGAATAGTCACCAGTGACCTCCCCAGCACTGGTGCTGAGCTGTCCTCCTTCTCTGCTGTTCTTTCCCACCTCCTCATTAATTACATATGAAATCCTGTGGATTTTGGACTGGAACAGGTCTCAGGAGTTTACCTTTGAACTTTGGCAACTGCTCTGGTCTTGGGGAAAGTTCAGGATAGAGACTGATCACTTGCCTCATGCAAACCCTGGTGCCTGCCCAGCCCGGATGAGGGCACATTCTGCACCACCACCCCTTGCAAAGGGGCATCATTCTAATTCATCCTCTCACTGCTAAAATTTTACTCCAGTAACGTCTGTCTGCCCCTGTGTTGATAAAGAAGCAATGAATTTGGCTGGCCAGCACAGTTTGTTACCAAAAAAGATACCCAGAGAAGAAAGAGCTTTTCCCAAGTTTCTCCAGCACCTATCAAATTTTCACTTGGATATGAAAATCTGCAAGAACAGCAACAATAGTATAATTTACTTTTCCATAATGGAAACTAAATGCCTGACTTGGCAACCTAGCACAGCCCCAACATTTTTCAGAATTTAGTTCCCCAATACATAGTCTTTCCATACTTTTGATTTATTTTCGTAACAAAATATACTTCTTTTTTAAAATGGACATTCTCCAAGAATAGTTTTGAAAGTGAAACCAACTATTTTCCCTTTAAAAAATTAGACAGAAAGATATTCTAATAATAATTGATACCCTAATGCTGTTATCCTTATAGCATTTTATTAAAATAAAAAAGACAGGTATTACTTGCCTGACCTGATGACAACAGCCAGTGCTGAGGGTTTGGGCACCCTTGTTCCCTGCCAGCCGATCTCAAGTTTTTGGTTATGCTGCTTTATATATATATATATATCATTAATAGTTTGCTGGGTCACTTTGCCTTTTGTAATGATACAAAAATCACCATACCTAATTTCTGGCTGCTTCCTGAATTCTCATTTCTATACAAATTATTGTGTTTATTTATCTGCTTCCTTTAGGAGAATTTGCAACGTTTTAGTGGTCAAAGAAGCATTTCACCTCCGTCTGTTCCTTGACT
>Ga0065711_1034091_pt1 | contig 24324 bp, 16 predicted proteins | sample Hoacrofraction12_FD_59098 | JGI IMG/M metagenome (GOLD analysis project Ga0065711, IMG submission 59098) | Hoatzin crop microbial communities from Cojedes, Venezuela - Epithelial fraction 12 v2 (version 2) | ecosystem: Host-associated > Birds > Digestive system > Esophagus > Crop | place... | reverse complement strand
TGTCGCCTCCCCCGTGGGCTTGGGGGGGGGCGGCACCCCCAGAGGCACCTCAGGGGGCGGAGGAGGGATCGGGCCCTCCCTTGGGTGCTGGGGGATGCGGGGCTCAGGCGCCCGAATGCCGCCCTTGGCGAGCCCGGCTGCGCCTGCCCTGCCGGTGGTATTTAACGGCGGTGTGGCACTGCGGGAGCGTGGCGGGCGACCCCCCGCCCAGGTGCCGCTCCGCAAGGGTTACAAAGGCGAGTATTGGCACTCCCAGCTGACCGAATCCGGTCTAGGCCGTTTACAGTGATAGAAGGGATGGGATCTTCGAATCAGCAGGTAGCATCACAAAAACTGCTGCAAGGCATTGACAGTTGAGGAGCTAAAGCTGCAGTTTCACAGAGCGTGAACAACCCAAAGCCAATAATGTATCGGTTAATTGGGACGTGAGGGTGAATATTTTCCTTATATATAGTGAAGGGAATGTTAGGATGCCAATTAAGTAACTAATTGTTCGAAAGGTACGTCCCCATGGGGTCGCTTATCCCTGCGGTTTCCACGGGGAACCCCCAGAATATCCAGCAGTCTGCACCTAATCCAGCTCTGCTCATGCAATGCACAGAGCAGCGCAGAAACCTTACCAGGACCATGCTGAAGGGATGAAAAATATTGCCAGGGCTGTGCAGCAGAGTTAATGGTGGGTGCCTGGCTGTAGTTTCAGCATTCCCTGGCCTTCCCTGCTTGACATCACCCCATTAGAGTTGCGCTTTGATCACGCAGTATCTTGGGCAACACGGGGAAGTTGGAAATACTCGTGCAGTGCCATGTGGCTCTTCAGGTCACAGCCCCTGTCTCATCATAAAGTGACATGAGGTGGCTTGTGCTGAGCTGTGAATGCGTTCCTGCCAAGAGGAAGGGAAAATTAATACAGCCTCAGCAATAAAGCCAACCATCCTGCCTCTGAAGTCGTGGGAATCCAGGCCAGCAGGGACTGGAGAGGCTTGGCATGCTGTCCTGCCAGGATGACCGGGTGTCTGGGCAGTGCAGCTCTCCTAAGAGTGTCTCATCTGTTGGTTGCTGATAACAGCGGTGAGCTTTGCAAAGCCTAGGGGTTAGCTTTGCACAGTCTGGCTCTGGAATTGTTTTTATGCAGTTTCCTAAAATCTAGGGATTTCGCTTCTCGCGAAATGGCCTGTGCTTGTGTACATGAGTGGGGGTTTAGACCCGTCAAGTGTTTTGACATGTTCCGTATAGGTACATATGCAGGCATCACACATATCCTTCTTGTCGCTGGTTCAGCCTCCGGGTCCTTCCAAACATGGCTTTTCATCTCCTGTGTGTTTCTGACAGTGTGCCCTGACCACATGGCATCATGGTGATGTTATTTTATTATCTGCTGAATGTGTTCTTATTCCTCCAGGTAACCTCTGAAATCTGATTGCAGTGTTAGATTTCCATTCAGAGAACACCTTTGAAGCGAATACCCACCACAATGGATGTTTCATGCAAAAGCCTCTGGCATGGATATTTTAAGAAAGACGCCAATCAGAATGTTTCATGGCTGGTGGAGCATGTACAGGGGTATTTCTCTCTGCTGGATCTTCCGCCTTAGCTTTGTCCGAGTTTTTGCCCCAGCTTTGCCTGCTAAGCAATTTGAGAACAGGGCATCTTTCTGTTACCTTGTTATTGGCGGGGTGGTTGCTGGATTTGCCATCCTTGGGGGACATTTAGGTCCCAGAGAGATTTGCTTGGGAGAAGGAGCGTCAGGGTGTTAAATACTGGAAAGTTAGGCTGGGGTGGGTTTCCTTGATGCTTGAAAGTTTGATTTTTCAAGGGAAAAGGTGCCAAGTGAAGGTGAAGAAAACAAAATCAAGGGGAACGTGAAGAAAGCAAAAACAAGGGTAGGAGTTATCTCTGAAGTTGATAATTTCTTAAGTTCATGTCACTAAACAGTGCGGTGCAAAGCTCTTGCACAGAGCTGTGTTTGCACAGGAAAAAACCCAAACACAACAAACCAACTAAGAGCTCAGTGCCCCAGCTGTTGGTAGACCGGACAAGCATCCACCTGAACAACATCAGCACAGAAAGCACAAGATGGATGTGTACTGTCATCATGTCACCTAGGAGGATAGCTGCCCCCAGAAAAACATTCTCCATACTGATGGGTTTTCCAAGGAGTTAATTATGTGCTCTTCAATTTGTTGCACTTGATCCCAGATAAATGGGGTGAATAGGACCATTTTGATTTAATGTATTCAGTTGGCTTTCTGTGACAATATCATAGACTCATTCAAAGCCACGTGTTCTGTCCCAGATCTTTCCCCTTTATGTTGCAGACAAAAAATGGAAAAGTAATCTGCATGTGCTTTATTAACTCTCAACGCGACACTCATATTTTAACTTGGTGCCAGTCCAGCCTCCTCAGTGCTGAAAGCGTTTCCATTCACTTGCTCAGTCTTTCCACTGAGAGTATTTAACTTTGCCTTATTTGAATAAAATGTCAGATACTAGTCTTTAGAGAAGGGAAAATGAAAGAAATCTGATTTCAAAAAGAAGAAAATATAACTTACACAATTATTCTTCTGGCAAGATGGAATATCTATTAGAAAATACCCATTTTCTTCCATAAATTATTAAGAACTGGAGGCAAGGAAGATGATAATTACTCAGGGGGCTTCTTAATAGTCTTCGTATCCTGTTAACACATTTCTGATATGAATGCTGAGTCACTGGAAAAGAAAATTGCAGAATGATTTGCATATCTCCTAGAAGTTATCTTCTTGTTAACATCAGGTAACTGATGAAAAAACATGGAAGATTGTAATGATCCTAGCATACAGGCTGCAGGAAGCAATACATAATTAGAAGTTACATCTCAGCGGAGAAGGTCTGTTTCTGCCTTATGCTTAGTGGAATAATCCTCTGTGCTTGGAAGCTAGAATTTATCTGAACTTCAGTCACTTTTCTAAGTAAATGTATATGACTCCCTGAAAGAAAAGAAGTTCCTTTGGTAAGATGATATGTACTTAATATTCTTTTGCTGCCCAGCAGTTAGGTAGGAGTAAGGTTGTGACCCAACACAGATCTTGTGATTAGAAGATGTTAAGAGCAGCAGAATTGACTCAGGGCAGGTTTCACACCAGAAGTGCATGTCTGTATCCTTGTCTTGCAGTAAAGAAGTGTTATATGTGACAGCCTATGTTTGGCCTGGAGAACACAGGGCATAGCTCAGAGCCTCGGGTTCACATAAGAAGAAAGTGATGGTACAGGAAGGAGTGACTGAGTACTTACTACTGTTTCCAGCAGGGCTGGCCTATAGTCTAGCTGCATCTTGGAAGAAACAAAGCAAAACAAGCTGCTGAGCAAAACCTTTGGGGTTGAAACCCTTCTGGCACTCCTTGGTCTTGCTGCTGCTCCAGTGAGTGCTAGCCAGGTGCTTCTGAGATGTACCTGCTGCAAAGGTTGGCCATTGGTCATGACCACCCTAGTGATGGCGACAGGAAACTGAGGTGCTTTTGTGGCTCCAACTATCCAGTTTATCCTCAGCCACTCAGGACTGCCCTGCTACTTGGGTCTGCCTGTGGGAATGTTTCCTCTCTTGAATCTGTGTAAATCAGCTAGGTGAGCAAAGACCTACTGCTAAAAATCCCCAAGTATCCCAGCCACACTGAACTGAAGTGGCAACCTTTGGCACAAGGTCATGGTGTGGGTGGCCCCAGCTTATTCTAGGATGAGAAAGTTTGTTCCCTATCTCCCCAAACTAGCCTAGGCAAAACAGGAGTAGTTTTTATATATAATCAGTAGTGAGTAGGTTTTAAATGAAATAGCCAGTGACTAAGGTAGATAGAACAAACTGCAGCAAAAAGAATTTGGTTGAATGTGGAACAGATTCAACATCAAGAATAGCTTTTAGACAAAGAATGATAAATGCCATTGTCTGATGTTCCTTTTTAAATAATGGAGCCCCCCTGTGAAAAACTGAACTTGCCCCACTCTTGGTGTTCCTCGGAAAGGTATTGAAGACTTGCAGACTCCGACATGTTCATCCTTGGGGATTTTCAAGACTCAGCGAGACAAGGTTAGAGCTTCACTGAACTATGGTTGGCAATAGTCCTATTCTGGGTGGGAGGGAGGGTGAGGGACCTCAGAAGTCCCTTTCAGCTATCATTGCCATGACTTTCTGTCCCTGTCCCTGAAATCCATTCAGAGCTTTCATCTGCTGATTCATACTGTGTTTACATACATCGCCTATCCTCCTGAAATCAGTGGGCATCAGGCACTGGAAGGATGGAGACTTCCAGTGAGAGACAGCCCAAAACTCATGCCTGTGCTAGGAAATTTTACCAGTATCATTTTGCAACATTTCCATACCAACAAAACTCTGGATATACATCTTAACACAGGTATCAAAAACGTACGTGGTAGTGCCATTTATTCCTGTTATTGAAATGGTATCACCTTTGTTGGGAAAGTGGGATCGGCTGGCAGACCTGTGCCAGGATGGGTGTGCCAAAGGTGGAGGATCAACAGGTTGTTATTTGCCAGGTCCTCAGGAACATATCCATGAAACGCAGGCAATTTCTGAGAGTGCAGAAGTGCCTGCATTGCAGTAGAAAGGGCTTCAGTATGTTCCTTAGTCTTCTACCATCTGAAAAAAATTAGGTGGGGATCTGGGTTATAAACCTTAGCAGCATTCTCTGTTATTCTCTGATTCATGGAAAGCATTTGAATTAGCAGATTAACATCTACTTTTGGCCTCTCCCAGTGCCTCAAAGAGTAAGGCCACTGAGCCTAACAAAAACCCACATTATTTCATAAAGATGGGACAAGTGGAGAGCTGTTTTGCACCATTTAGTGAAATGAAGTCTCTTTGCAAACAGGGAGTCAGGCTACTTTGCTAAAGCACGAAAGCAGCCTGGCTGAGGTGGCAGGGCAAGTTGGGAACAAGCTAGGAGACACCAGTTCTCAGCATAAAATTAGTTCACAGTCTCAAAGAAAAGCTAATCTATCACCTCATCTGCTTAAAACAGATACAGGGAGAGGTCCATATGCCAGGAGGATTGAGACTAAGGCACTGGATTGCCTGCTACCTTAAACTGGAGGATGCGGAAGCATGGCACAGAATATCCTCTTTGCCACAGGTTGTGGTGAATGCTAGAAGTTTAAAAACTGAAGAAAAAAAATGGATGAGCAGAGCAAGAAACCATAGGTGGCCTTAATAGCATGAAAATTCCTACTTGAACAGGTTCCTGCAGGCAGGAAGGTGACACAGTCTGGCTATGCATTTGCTCCGGTTTTCTCTTGGCCATCACTGCAAGCCTCTCTTGAAGAGGGGACGCTGGTGAGAGGGATGCTATGGTCACACACAACCTGCAGTTTCATGTGGAGGAGGATGCTCATGTCCACTGAAGCAGCAGGATGGTGCAGGTGGCTTGCCAGCGCTGCTTCAGGCAGTCTGCGCTTGGGCACGTCCCCGCTGTGCGCGTGCCATCCATGTGAGTCTGTTGCCCTAAGTATGGGAGTGTGTCTTTCCACCTAATTACTGGGGTAAAAGCAAGCAACACCCTTGAAGGAACAAAGCACAGCACCATCAGAAATGCTTCTGAGCTGCTTTTCTGTGCGTCAGCCTGGGGTGGCTCTGCTGAAAGCCTCTTTGCTAACGCACAGGAGGGCCCTTGCTTCTGGTGAGACTGGGAAATACCCTAGAAATGGTTTGGCACTTGCTAACTGGCCATTTCTGCCAGCTGGGAAAGATCTGATTTTCCTGAATGCTTTTGTCTCCCTGACAATGATTCCTGCAGGGAAGAAGTGAGCAGCACCGAGCAGACTAATGAGCTTTTGGTGTAAATCTGGGTTTGTTGTGCATGGGGGATTGGTTCCAGTTGACAAGCTGCCTCCATGGCCAGGTCCAGCACACCGAGCTATGCCATCACCTCTAATTTTGCTAGACTCCTCCAGGCTGTTTTCGTAAAGGCTGGGTTCAAAGGTTCACAGAAAGATGTGGAGGAAGCTCCTTGTCTCATCACATTCCCTCACCATCCTGTCAGTGGCATTCCCACCCCCACACCAATAAGAGATTGCTCTGGGGACCCTATCTGTCACACACAGCCCATGAATCATTCGCTTCAGCTGCGCTCCTACATTTGCAATCTCACGTAGCCCAGAAGACAGGATCCAGGCCTCAGGGATTCAATTATGTACATGCTGCTCAGTCTGTCCTTCCTTGATCCCGCCATGCCCATTCATTTTGCTCCATCCTGCACTATTCTCTGCTGTGTCAGTCACAGATGGGCAATTTATCCTCTCCTGCTTCCCACATGAACCCCATCTATCACCTGCCTGCCTTGGAAATTAGTTTACCGGCTGGCCAGCTGCCCACTTTGTGTCCCTGGCTCCCTCCCATCTGTGTGTGACGTTGGGGGTGCTCCCTGGAGAGGGGGTGAGCATCTCACGGCGACTGCAAGTGCTGCAGTGTACTGTGGCCCTAAGGAGTGTTGCCGACCTGTGGGTAGTGCTGCTGGACGGCACCGCTGCATGTGCTGTGGGACGGTGGGGAAGGGGCTGCTGTGAGTTACCCACATGCTCCTGGAGGGATCTGCTCATGCCCTCGGCCACCATCACAGCACAAAGCAGCAGCCTTCTGCCTGGCAGAGAAATGTGTGTGGATTGGTGATACTCAGTCTTGAAAAGGGGCTCGAGTAGTCCCTGGAGCCTCCAGAAAGCTCCTGAAGGGGTGTCCTGATGTGCAGAAATCAGCATAGTTTTCCTTTTCTCTCTCCGCCAGAAGTTTTATTCTGCTGTTGTTTTCAACTTGACCAAGCACATCTATCTACTTGATCTGTCATGGACAGATTTACAGGTGCTGGCTTTGACTTCTGCTGTGCATCTGTGTGCCAGTTCAAATGATGCATTTCAGAGCAGGGCCACACATCCTGCTAGAGGGGAAATGCACTGCGTCTTAGTGATTTGCCCTGGGCTCATAACTGCTCTGGAGGCATCTGGCTGGTACCAGTGGCATTTCTTATGCCAAAAGTTTTCTCAAAGAGCAGAAACTTTGAAGATAGTCTGTAAAAGCTTCTTCTAATGGCTGGAGCTGTTAAAGGAGACAGGGTTAAGGGAAGGCTGCTCACCTTTTTCTGGGTGGTAAGGCCAAACCCCATAGATGACTGCAGCTATAGAGCAGCAGCCAGGCTGGTGGGTCAGCAGAAACAGTTTTCAGCTGTGAAAGGGCAGAGATTGTCCAAGGGAGTGGGAGCAAAGCTGCTACTGAATCAGCACAGTACTTGAAAATTAACTGATCCAGCAACGCTTGTCTTACTTTCATATGGGAAGACATTTTGAAAAGCCAAAGGCATCTTCTTTAATAGCCACTTATTCCTCACAGAGTGGGTCGTTTCAGCCACGGCAGTGTCCATCTCTCATTCAGAGACATCCTCACACCTTCTTCTGTCTCTTCACCCTGCAAGAACAGGCTATGTGGATGGACTGGTCACCTGAAAAATGCCTAATCCAAGCAGAGCCTCTGTTCCTTATCTCTGTCCCAGCAGAGCTTCTGCACAGCAGCTAGTGCGCTTGTGCTGGGTTCGTGGGAATAAGGGCACTGTATCTGACCCATGCCAGGGGGAAGGGGTTACTGGTGGCTATCACCATGGCAGAGGGAGGGCAGGTGGAAGGGAGGACAGGCAGTATGGTCAGCATATCCATTTTCCCTGTGCCCTGTTTATGCAGTGCTGTGCCCTGAGCGTGTTTCATGGCAGTATGTGTGCTGCAGCTCTCTCTGAGCCCATAAACGAAGGTATTCTTATCCTGGGAAAACCCACCCAATGTACTTTATGCTCTCCAGGAGTGAGGATGAACTGCAGATAAGAATATTAGAGTTGGCCAGTATATTGCTGTCAGGGCCAGTCAGGCTTTAATGCCTTCCTGCCTGATGGATTGTCTGGTAAAACAGAGGATAAAAAGACCGTTATTCACCAAGAAAATTAAGTGATGGCTTGGAGATGGAGATGAATGGGCTGCAAAGGTGGCAGGCACCATCCCCATGAAGGCTCAATGCTGCTGAAGGCTGTGCCTTCCCTGTGAAGACCCGTGCCAGAGGTACCACTTCATGATGGATGTCTGTCCTTCTTACTGCCTACACCACTGCCAGCCACAGCTGTGGGGTCTGTATTTTCATTAGAAACCTACCATCAGTCAAGGCAGGAGAACAGCAAAAGGAGGAGGAGGAGGTGACAAAGCCTGGGGCTTGTTGCAGGCAACATTTCTAAGTGGCACTGCTGGATGGAGGACCTACAAAAGGCAGGAGTCCTCAAAACACTGCCTGAGCTTGAGATGATGGAGGAAGGTAAATCTTGGCTTTGTTTCCTCCTCGCCCTTTTACGGCCTGACCTGGCCTGTACTCCTCCATCACAAAGCTGTGGTTTCTCTTGCTCTTCTTGCTTCTACATTTGGGGCAGTATCTGGCATTTGGGGTGTGTATTGGTAGGCCTGCAATCTAGAGAAAGCTTTCTTAAAATAGTGTTTGAAATGTTTTTTATCCACATGATGCTTTTTCCAACAATAAAGGCAATTTTAACCGGTGATGGAAAAGTCTCATCTTTCCTTCTCGATTTTCAACTCATCTCTCCCCCATATTTTTGGGGAACATTTTGAGGTGGCTGAAAGGGAGGATGAAAAAATATTTTCTGTCTTTTGCAGATGATTCTGTTATTGCAGGGCAGAATCTCAGTTACCTGAACTGCTCTGTTGTTCCACATGAGAGGCCAAGGCTCCCCAGCCATTATTGGAAATATCATGCTTTTGGATTAGTTCCATGTCCACAAGCAATGCGAGTTTAGGAACTCCAAGACCTTGGTATAGTTTTGTCTGTCAGTGCTCTCAGGCTCCGCTGAGCCCAGAGCTTTCTGACCTTTGGGGCACTCTTGAACTGGTTCACTTGTTTTTAGTCTTCCCTGGTGAGAACAGCCAGGTCCCAACGGTGTCTTAGGAATCCCTACTGTGCACGAGTCTGGTGGTTTCTTTGCAAGACATTTTAATGACTTGGAGGGGAAGGAAGGGTGCAAGAGCGACAGTTCCTGACCAAATTAATTGACCTGGCTGAGACATCAGGATTTGGCCATAGGTGGTTAAAGAGACCAGGGCTGGTTGGAGGTGTGAGGGTGGTTTCCCCGCTCCTGCTCCGGCTCAAGGAGCCTGCAGGCTTGTCCTTGTGCCATGTGGTGGCAGCCTTGTCACAGGAGGTGCTCTGTGCTGCCTGCTAGCATGGCTGGGTTTGTTCGGAGCGTTTTTTCAGGGTGAAGAGCTCAATGGACCATGCATGCTGTCAGTGGATAATATTGCATTGTAATGTAATGTGTTCATCCCCACAGCATCAGCAGTGCACAACTGCTTCATTTCCTTGCCGTGCTGGAAACATCTATAATTCAGCGTGAAAGAGCCCATTCTGCTGGGCTAGGTGCACCAACACACATCGTCAGGGCCACACAAGTGGCAGGGCTGTGCAGGCCTGAGGGTCTGAGGATGTTTGGGGCATGTGAGACCTCACCCAGCCTTTCAGATCCCTGCCTGGCAATCCCAGAGGCATCCAGGAGCTGTGAGCAAGGACTGGTAGCAGGTAGCAAGGGCCATTCTTATCTGAGTCCCTTCCCCTTTTCTCTGCTAATTCACAGAGGATTTGTCTGCTCCATACTGTGTCTCACTCTGACCCCCGTTTTGGAGGGCTGGAGACTCACATTTTGCCTGTGCTGGTTCTTGAGAGGTGGAAGGAGACAGGTGGTATTTATTTTGGTTGAGCTGCAGTGTTGTGTTTGGCGGGGCTTTCCAGCAGCAATGGCTTAGCAGGTTGTGGGCATACTTGGGCATGAGTCACCCAGCAGTAATGACAGCAAGAAGAGGAGAAGAGGAATGCTTCAAGAGCCGTTCAGCTTTTCCTGATGGGAGCCAGACACAGAGGCAAGGTTTACATGGAGTGGCAGAAAGCATCTAAACTGAAAGGTCACCTGAGGTGACCCGGGACACGGCTCAGCTGTGGTCTCTGTCTCAAATCCTCATGTGCCCCTGCCACCAGCTGATGCGGAGACTTCCTGGCAGTTGCTTACGATGTTGACAGGAGAACTTTCTACCTGTCAGCTTCTCTAGCAATCAAGAATCTCATCAGGCTGATATGGCTGTCCTAAGGCACATTTGCTTTAGTCCAAGATAGCTTTACTAGAAATAATCTGAACACCTAATCTTTAAACAGAGAAGCAGTTACTGCTGTAATAGAAGTGTCTGCATGGAGGTTACAGTGTGCCGCAACTGGTTTACACTTCACCGAGCCACAGCAGAAAGGATGTGTCCGCAGCAGAAAGGATGGATTTGTGTGGTTTGCACTATAGTTTTTTCCCCTTAGTTCTGGCTTTCACTGCTCTTTCTGATCACAGATGCATTTATGGGATAGTAATTAGTTAGGAAATCTTTCTTAGGCTGCATTTTGGCAAATGCAAGACTACTGATAGTGTTTTCCCTCTGCAATATATGCTGGCTGGGTGGTGTAGATGAGGGAGCTCTGCTCCCTCCACGTTTGTTGTGCTTCTGATATGTGTGCCACCGAGGACTGGTACCCTGTGGGCACATTGCCATTACTGTGGGATCCTGCAGATCCCAGTTTTCCTACATTTAGAGACCCTGTTCCTTGCAGGCACTAACCCCATGATAATGACCATAGTATAAAAACCTGCAGAGAAGATGGGAGGGGGAAAGTAGGTAGAAGTTGATCTTACAGCATTTTTCTTAAACGTGCATTTAAATCGTTTGGAGAACTGAGTCTGGGCCGTTGGGTTTCCTTTTCAGCTTGTCGGACAGAGGGGACCCTTTGCAGCAGATCTACTTAGCACATGTGGCTTTGGGCTTCAGGTGGAGGGCTTGGAGCTATGAGATTAATTTGTTGTAGGAACCAAGTGTAGTGCAGTAGCTAATGACAGGATAATATCAGTACGGAGCTTGGGAGAGAACTATGATTGTTGATGGCAGCACCTCCATGTGCAAGGAACAAAGAATTTTGGCCTTCTTACTCATGTGTTTGCGATTAATTTAGCATGGAGCTTTTCCTGCTGTGAAAGCTCCTCACCCTGTTGCATTGGTCCAGTAGGAGATGCTCCCTGTTTTACTGTGATTCCCAGTAGCTCCTTGCACATTACTGGGTTTGTCTACCAGACTCTGGAAGCAAACTGGTGGCTAATGCTGAGGTCACCCCTGAGGACTGTGGCTATACTGCCTGCAGAAGAGGCAAGGAGTGACCTGGCCCGTGGAGCAGCATCCCTGGGTACACCCAGCATGTGCGAAGCCTTCTTTCTCTGAGTAAGTGTGTGGAGAAATGCTGAGCTGAAGCCACGGCCCCTAGAGTACACCCTTCCACAGCTACAATGCTCTGTCCTTTTAAAAATGCCTTCAACCTTGTGTCAGGCCTGCCGTGTTTGGGGTGCTCAGGGTTACTGACATTCCCTCTGAATGTGTTAGAGGGGTTTGGGGCAGTGGATCCTCTCTATTTTGGGAATGATGGCATTAGAGAAACATGGCTTAGGGGTACCTCTGAAAGTGGCAATGGAAAGAGTGGTGTGAGTCAACTGAACCTGTTCCTTGGTTATGTTATCCTCTTAGAAAGATGAGTGAGGAAAGCAGGTACCTTTGCAGCAGTGGAGGAAAGGGATTCTGCATGGAGTGGGAAAGGAGATGGACTGGAAGACCAAGCAGCAGATCATTTGCCTAAGGGACAAAGAGAATGAAGCAGGTTACTCACTTTTTCTTTTTACACTCGCCACAGGCTAATTAAGGAATTGATGTAATGCTGGAAACTTCCGAATGCTTAATGGAAAAGCAGCTGATTAATTAACGTTACAAATCATAATCATTAAGGAATTAATCTTTCATGAACTTAATTAGGAATGGTGAGTGAATGGGTACATGGGAGGATGACTTTTGGAATATGAATTATGGTTGTTTCTTTCCGAATCACTGCTAGTTAATGCAGACATAGAGCAATATTGCTGAGCAAACAACGCAGAAGGGAACAAGGCTGTGTAATGATCCCAGCTAGCAGTGGTAATTGATTCGTTTGTTGGGAAGGCTCACAAATTGGAAATGGTATTCGGCATGATGGTTCTGTTGCTAGAGATGACCATTTGCTTATGGTAATAAAGGGATAAATTGTCCTTGACTGTCTGCCTGGAAGGCAAAACTCTTGACTGTGGCTGAGCCTTTGCGTCCAGTTCCCAGGGTTGGTTGTGGTCACTGCCCAGGGACCTCAGGCATTCTCTCACCAGAAGGTAATATGATGCAGATGAGAAGCACAGTTTTCAAAAGGGGAAAAACTGTCGTAGTGCTTTGTGAGGGCTGTATAGAAACAGATTGGAAGGCCTGAGAGGACTGCAGTGGTCTGGAACATGAGACTTCCCTACCTGGCATTTTCCTAAGGGGCATGAGCTGGCTCAGTCTGGATTTAAAAACTCCAAGTGATGGTTCCCAGGGTGTGTGGATCTACCTGTGGATTTCCAGACTGTTACAAATGTGTCTCTCGTTTTGTGCCTGCATTAGGGATCAGCTTCCCACTGTCTGACCCCCTTCTATTCCCTTCTGCTAAGCAGAAGTGCTTTCTGCACCAGGGTGGCGTGAATGTGTCAGGGCTGCTCCCAGTGGTGCCAGGCAGAGCAGAAAACTCTGGTGGTGGTTTGGAGAGCTTTCTGCCTTAGTTAATCAGCTCTGTTTCCTGTTCAGCACTCATTTGGGGATCATTCAGCTAATAATTGCTCTTTCACTTGGCAGTCAGACAGACAGAGAATTGAGTGAGGCTAAGGACTCACTTGGGGTGGGGGAAGAGGAAGATCTTACTGGGATTTACCCTGTGGAGCACATGCCAGTGGAGTTATACCAATAGAAAAAGGAGGGAACATGGGCCCTCTGTTTTTGTTTCTGGTGCGGATGTCTGACATACGTTTCCTCCAGGGACTAGAAAACTCCAAGTTGACACAAAAGCTAATCAGCACCCTCCCTTCTTAAAACATGACTTAAACTACATGGTTAGATACACATTGCTGTGATAACATGGCTCTTCAGGCAGCAATTGACAGATTTCTTTTTCATTAAAGATACTCCTGTAAAACCTTAGTCTTTCCTCTTCTTTTTTTTTTTCTTTTTTTAAAGGAACTTAGGTTGTTTTGTCTGGACACAGAAAACAGCCTATGTCAGAGACTAACACAGTCAAAGAATATCGGTTGCGTGTGAACACCACTCTTCGCTGAACATTTCTTTCTGATGCTGTGCCCCTGGAGCTAGGCTGCATGTCTGCACAGACATCTGCATTCTCCCCTTTGTGCAGAGCAGAAAGCATGTTTTCCAGGTGGAAGTGGTAGGAGGCACAGGATGCTTTCAGGACTTTGCTGTTCCAGGCTCTCTTTGGAGGTCTCAGTCCCTTCTGTGCATACAAAATGGTCTGAACCAGTCCCCAGTCTTTGGGATGCAGACACTTGGTACATAGCACTCATGCAATGCAGTCAGGAAGATATCTGGAAAGAGGCAGTGGAACCAACCTTTTGGGTGATGGGTGGTGAAGTGGAAAGAAGACAAGCTAGTCACAGACCTTGCTTACCAGAAGTCAGTTTGATTTGGTGCAGAAAGTCCAGCGTAGACAAAAGAATGCGCTCTTACAGCCTGGGAATTAGATACCTTTCAGACTGAGCATTTTGCTTTGCTCTGATAATGAGCCCCTCTATAAAGTTCAGACTTGCTTCTGGCATGAGTTTTTGGACTGGTTCCCCACAGAACTTGCATCTTTCCTAGAGCAGCGTGTGATTGTGGAGAGCGTGCAGTAGTCCTTGGCATTACTTTATGTATGATGGCCTGTATGATGACTGCAAACCAGTCAAGCACCAGCACAACTAACCTATAAGCAGGAGTCCTGTGCGGACTGAAGCAGCACTAATTTTTTCATGCTGGGTTTGCTGGACCTTCAGGGAGGAAAGGATTTCCACTTTTGCAGAAGACATAGATTCATTTAAATAAATAATCAAATAAATAAATACATGAGAGCAAATTCTATTAACCTAGGTTTTAGGCTACTAAATGCCTTTGTGAATTTGGGCTTTAGATATTAGGCAGAATCAAATGTTCATGGCCCATATCACGACTTGAAGGGATAGACCAGGAGCATGTACTCTTTATGGATTTTACTAAAAGAAAAAAGTGAGCCACTATGTGCTTATCTAGCACATTATTAGCCTAATTTACTACAGTTTCATGAAACCAATTAAAGCAGAACAAGACAAGGATGAGAATAAGGTCACAATTAAGACTGAATCAATAAATCACTGGATTCAGCAATTTAATATAGCAAGTAATTGAACTGAATTATGAGTTTGGCATCAGAAAGAATTACTTTTTGTGTGAATCCTGTCCATGGGAAGATAAAGGAGACTTAGCTCTATTTGAACCAAAGTGTACAGCTCATTTCCTTGTGGATTAGCGCATTGATTTTGCTTGGGAGAACTTGATCTGTCATGGACAGAAGTCTGTGTAGGATCTCGGCACCAGGTCTCCTCTTAGCCCCTCACCAGGTGGTGTTGCTTAGTGCAGACTGCTCTCTGCCCACTAAGCCTCCCAGAAGGAAGGAAGCAATATGACTGTCCAGAACAGTTGTGTTTTAACATTCTGTCCTTGAATATCTCTGTGCTTACACGGTTTTATCTTGGTCCTTATTTCCCTCTTCCAAGTCTATGCAAACACAAAATGGCCTTTTCACACCCTTCATAGAAAAGCAATTGTCAAATCAAGTTGAATAGCTGTTTTAAGCAATGGTCTTTTTAAACCACCTAAATTTACTGACAAACTGGGAGATGCACATACTCAAGAATAAGAAATTTGTCCTGCCAGGGTCCTTTTGTTAAAGAAAAGGTGAATATACACTGAGGGATTCCTTGATAGCTTCAAGTGTTGTTGCAGAAACCAAGAAATAATTTTGGATGTGCAGCTTTTTCTGGAAGACTGTTAGTAAATGTTGCTTTCTTCACAATTAAGTGCAGACTTTTAAAGAAACCCATGTACTCTATGAAGAAATTCAGTGTATTGAATGTATATATATTTACTGTTTCTTTAAATACTCAACAGCATATACCAAAATTGCCAAACTGGCAAAAAAAGCTGACTAATGTAAAATTCCTCCATAAATAAATTAGCAACTGCTACAAATTTTCTTTTCTGTTGAATGCCCTTCTACACAGAATTCCTGAAGTTTAGGAAATTCCAGAAGGAGACTGGAATTCACCTGAATGCCCAGAACTTGAACTCAGAGATTTTCAGATGTTTTCAATTTTGTCATATGATCAACTACCCTATACCTCTAGCAAAATGAAGAAATCTTCCAGAACTGATATCTAATCTCTCAATACTTTCACTGTGGCCTAGTTTCTACTGGGTTGTTTTGAAATGTGAACTTTCAAAGTATGGGACATTGCTTATGACATTTCAGCTATTTAAAAAATAGGTTAAATTTATCTTTAGCTATTTGGCTCTATCATGGCATTGCTTTCTATCAGTTGTCCCTGTCCAGGATATGTCTGGGGTGATTGGTGGGGCTTGCTGCCACTTCTGATATTTCTGGGCTTCCTGCCGCTTGTGCCACTCTCTCTCCTCTCTTTGCATTAATTAAACTTTATGTGGGAAGGAAGATATGTTAACGGCAATAAAGTCCCGATGAACTGGCCAGTTCTTCTAGTAGCTAAGTATCAATTTGAAGTGTTCCTCTTCATTAAGGGGTCTTCAAGAATTGCAATGCTGCAGATTATTGTTCCTGAACATTTGAGATTATGCCCTTACAGCAAATTTTACACTGAAATGAGTGACAATGGAGTACTTATGTGAACTGGCAACTTTTAATGCTTACGTCCTACTCCTAGTGACTACCTATTGCTCTTGTTTCATCATTCCACTATGGTGGAAGCTTGTCGTTGCCCTGGATGTTGGCATTAGAACTGAGAGGTTAGGAGTGTGCCTTTGTGGTGCTGACAGCTGTGAAGCATGGGAAGAGTGTGAAAACAAGCCAAGTTTGAACGGTAGCCGTGCTGTACTGAAAAGAACTGGAAACGCAGTTTCTTTTCTAGACCAGCATTCTTCAGCAATGGGGTCTGTTTGCAGCTGAATCACCTTAAAATGTGAGTTTTGTCCCAGCAGAAAACCAGCTATTTCCTGAATTTTCCACCTGATATATCTAAATGCTACCGTGGAAGAGGTCCTAACCTCCTCCAGAGCTGCTTCTGCCTACATCGCACAGTTCCTCCCCTTCTGCTTGTTGTGTCAGTACGACTGAGGCTTGCACTACCATCCCCATGTGAGACCATCCCTATAGCTCAGCTGGAGGCTGGGTTTGCCTCCTCCCGTTTCATTCCTCTGGCTTCTACCCCCAGAATATTGTTCACTCATTGTTGCTGATCACTCACGTGTTACTACAACTTCCCTAACGAGCAGGCAGCAACATATTGTTCAGGGCAGCTCTTGCCATTCCTGAACATCCCTAGCCATCTTGTGGATGAGGAGCCCTTTACTTCCATTCTCCACAGCATGTCCCTGGACTTGAAAGAGGTGAATAAGGGCAGTGGGACTCTGACAGAGCAGGGGTTCAGCAAGGTCTTTTCAAGGTCATACTGCTACAGCAGGAAAGACACAGCCGTTTGATTGAAACAAAACATAAGAATTTAGTGAGCTTTAGCCCCGCGTGTCCCCTTTTGTCAGTGTAGTAAGATTGCCAAAATTAATGCTTCAAATCAGTGCCAGTGGCTGATTTTTAATGGAGCCCTGTCCTCTCTCAGATAGATGGAATTAAAAATAAACTCTTTTACAAGGCAGGATATGGGCAGAGACAAAGAGTATCTTTGAGTTTTTTTGGACCTACTATATTGAAAGAGGAGTTTAAAGCATGATCCTCATTCTTGTTAAATTACTGGACTGTCCAACATACCTGATATTGATGCCATTGCTTCTAAAACTATTGCTCTCAAGAGGTCAGCAGCAGTGATTTACCAGCTTGCAGCAGCTCAGAGAATTAGTCTGACATTGCTAAATTCCAAAACCAAGCACAGCTTCAGAGATGTGAAATCATCTGGGAAAACGTGAAACTTTCTAAAATAATTTCCTGTTAATTGTCTCTTACTGTTGGAATGCCTCAGACTTCTTTCTAACTCAGTGGGATTGAAATGGACAAAAAGAAGAAGAAAAAAAAAAAGGAAAGGAAAACAAAAAGACAAATTAAGGCTCCAAGATCTGGTGTTTTAAGCAAAATGGCACTCTTGGGTGAAATTGCAAGTATCTGCAAAACTGTTGAGGAGTAGTGACATCTGTAACTGGTATTGCATTAGGTGGATGCTGATCTCAGCACCAGCCCTTAAATTTTAAGTAGCTTCTTTGATTTCGGCACTTACTGAAGATTATTCTAATTATAAATGAAATAATAGACACAGAGGAGCTGTAATGTTTGTCACTTACGTATCTTATTAGTGCAAGGCAGATGTCTGAAATAATGTTGCCCAGAAGAAGAAATATCCAAACAATTCTTTGTTCCCGTTTATTATTCTTCTTCAGGCAAATGTATTAACAAGACAGAAATTCACTTAGTAAATGAACTACAGCTAAGTGCCATGTTAATGGATCAGAGTACTTTCTGTCTAGGTTTTTGGAGGACAAAAATAGCTGCAAATTAATCCATCGGTCAAACTCATTTTAATTAGGTTCTGTGTGCAGGTGGGGATCTTTCCCTTTAAGCAGAAGGATGATAGCCTCTTGCTATTGTAAATCATGCTGCTCAGGAGCTCATGAAGGAGTGCTGTTTTACAAATGGGGGCATGGAGGCAGAGGGAGAAGTGAGGGGATTTAGCCAACTACAGATACTGAAGCAGCGTAAAGGAGCACGTGGCTTTATTCCAGTGATCCTCTTGATCAACAGACTGCAAAAATGCTGGTAGCTTTTTGCCCAGTTGTTCAGCCTGCCCACATGGGCTCAGCAGTTACCTGTTACGGGAGCCTAGGCATTGCTTTAGGTTAAAAAGGAGAATAAAGCACTGTGTTTAAGAGAAACATGGGGGAAATGCCTGTGAATTTTTCAGGAGTGTCACACAAATTGCAATTGGTCTTAAAGCCCCAGTTCCTGGAGTCCCATGATTCTGCCAGGCTTCCTGCTTGCAACGAAAGGAAAAGGGTTTGTTTGGTTTTTGAAATTGCAGAGGAAGAACTAAACATGGAAAGGTGTAAGAAATCTTCTTTCAGGATGTTAATAAACAGTTTGTATTTTGCCTGGTGGGAAGTTCTTAGCAAAACTAAGTAGTAAGTGACAAAGAGCATAAAATCAGGAATACTGTTAGAGAATTCCCGAACACGGGTGCATTTGAAAATTTCGTGATTCTTGCAGTGGGTAAGAGCTAGCACGATTTTTTAACAACTCCTCTTGCTCTGCTGGCTGCTCATCTAATGTAGGACAGGACATAATTTGCTCTGTTTTCAAGGAAAGTGCTCTGCAAGCTTCTTCAGCTTCGTCTCCAGCATCGCCCCCAGAGCCTTTGCACCTAGGACTGCCTGTGGTCTGAGGGCTCACAGCTTCCGAGTGGTGTGAAAGCTAGTTCTCTCCTCTTACCCCTCTGCTGGGCACAGCTGCCTCTGACTTGCAGCCAAAGGCTGTTCAAGAAGCCTTCTGCCCTGGCATGGGTCTCAGCTTGCCAGCTTATGGGCAGTGAGTACCATCCGTGGCCAAACCCTGCCCTTTGGGAATCGCTGTGGAAGGCAGAGAGATGAGGGAGAGTGCACCAGCAAAGCCTCCTGTGAGGAAACAAAGCTTGTGCTTGATGTGCAAGCAAGGTGCTGGGACTCCTCTGACGTATATGTGTGCTGACAGATTGTCTGACTTGAAATACGCTCTCCAAATTCCATTAAGCCTCAGGAAGGTAGCGGGCAGCGAGCAGCCATGAGGAAGTAAGTGGTTTCTGATTAACCAGCCCCCACGCTTCCCAACCCCTGCTAACAGCAGCTGGTGGAGTGTCTTTTCCGGATGTCAGTTACCCATCCATCTGGCAGGTACTTTCAAGCCCGCCAAGATGAGAATAAATAAAAGGGCTTTTAGGGAAAAAATGGCAGACCTCTCTTGCAGACCCTTTATGTGCTGGGTTATGAGGGGTACTGGTGGCTCTTCCTTCAAAGCAGTGCTTTGCCAGGGATATTTTAGTAATGGCACTGATAATAAAGTTTTCTTTTTCTAAAAAAAAAAAAAAAAAAATTACTTTTTCTAAGAAAAAATTTTGAAGTCACTGTCTTGCCTCATTTTTAGACGCTGTAAAAGTTGAGCCTGGAAGCTAGGCAAAAGGTTTCTTCTGATTTTTTTTTTCACCAGAGAAATAAAGACAGATTCCGTGGTGCCAGATTCAGATCAGAGTGACTGAGTTATTTGCATTTAGAGCCCAAAATGAAGTTTAAAGGAAACTGAATTTAGGTTTTACAGGATTTGAGCAGTGTTGCAACCAGACTCTTGTATAAGCACCACCAGTGTGCAATACTAGCAGAAGAGAAGCACCCTGGCAGAGACACTTCCGGCACTCTGCTCTACCCACATCTTTCAGGACATCGTCTAGAAGAGCACCTTGTTTTCAGGTGTGGATCTGGTCTCGAACAGACAGTGCTCAGTGGGCTAGTCAGGCTGACAACTCAGCCTGGATGATGCCTTTGTATTTCACATGAGCACACGAACTGTTTCTTGCCAGGTATACTTAACCATGCTCCTATATTTAACCATTCGCTCAGGCCAATTTAGTGCTCATATGGAGAGTAGGAATGAGGATACTGTATCAGAACACGTCTCTCCAGGTACAGAGGTCCATCATGTTTCCATCCAAACTCACTGATTTGATAGATGGTGTGTCCTTAGGGAGGCAACCTGGTACTTCTAGAAATAAATCCCACCACTGCTAGCCCTGATCACTGATCTCCAGGATGGTCAGTATGGTGTACAGCGAATTATCTATAATGTATGGTTATTCTTACTGTGGTGGCAGCTCCAGGGTGCAAAGGTAATCCTCTGGACTGAGATTTAGGTGAATGGGGAGCACATCCTTGTGATTTCTCTCAGTTGCCATGAAAATATTTGGCAGACTATCTTCTGTTTTCTGAAGTGGGCAAATTGGGCTTGTTGGCAGCAAGTGCTAAAGGAGAGTATCTCCTGCAGTACATGAGTTTGCACACTTCCATGTATTTCAATTGAATATGACTGTAAGATGTCCTATCCTAGTGACTGGTGTGAATCATGTCCATGTCCCACAAAGCTTGAGGACCTTTGTGGAGCAGGTAACACTGCAGGCTAGTGGGGTGATGTGTTTTCACCACTTGTAGTATCATTTTTTCAAGTATTTTTTACTTTACATATCTCATCTAAGGTATTTTATTTATCCTCCTTCCATACGGAATAGCCCTCATCTGCTCAGAGTGCATGATACACACGCGCCTCTTGAGACCTCACTGTGTTTATCAGGAGCTCTTTTTTCCACTTGGAATGTCCATACAGCTGTTATGCTGCCATATTCTGGGTGAAAAGAGAAATCCTCCAGCCAGAGAAAGCCAGTCACCTGCTCATTTTCTTATTTTCTGCATCGTCTTCTGGAGGCTGAAGGCGTAGCAGTGAGGAGGAGAGCTAGCTCTGCAGGCTGCTTGCGAGTGCTGCCTGTGTCGGTGGCACGAGGCCAGCTGGGTTGCCCTTCGGCAGTGTGGGACTGTAAGATGGATTGGACGGCATGCGGTCTCCATGCTCGAGTGCCCGGGGAGCTGGCTCAGAGGAGTAATGAAGCACGCTCCCAGGCACGCGCTCCCCTTCCATTGATTCAGCAAGCTGTTCTCTCCCGTCTGTCAGAGCTTGCAGGCTTTGCCAGGCTGCCCGCGCAGCCCCCGCCAGGACAGGATGAATGAAACTCTGGTAATCACTACAGCATGACTTCACTAGAACCGTATTTGTAGGGTTCAGCAGCAGCTCATTAATTAAATAGTTGCCATGGTGACGGTTGCCCTGGTAGCATCAAATCCTTTCTCCTCCTTTCCCCCTCCTCTCCACTTCGCAAGGTTTCTCATTCATATTCTTGTGTTTTACATGAATGAAACCAGACGGGATCGCGGGGCTAGGCAAAGAGGTACTTGAGGAAAGATGATGCCCGCCTCCCCACCATGCCTGTCCTCTTGTGGGCCTGAATGACCACTCAGCCCTGTCCCTATGTTGTGCTTTTCTTGAGGACTTGACATCTGCCTCATATCCACCCTGTTTGTTTTCCTCAGTTGCTTACACCTCAAATCCTGATTATCCTGAGCACCTGTGTTATTCTGGGGTCCTGGGACCAGCTCCTCTGATTGCCAATGGCGCAAGTGAAGGACTAGGTACTTCATTTGCAGCCCAACTGCAGAGACTTGGCAGCCTTCCAGACCTGAGCCTTTGCCTGTGTGGGTTTTCTGTGCTTGATTAAATCACAATATTTCCTCTGGCTCTGAAGCCAGAAAGGACCATTAACTCTTCTAGGCTGGCCACCTGTGTGGTACAGATCGGTGACTCCCACCTAATGCCTTCTGCTTCGTGCCTGAAACCTTCTGTTTGAGCTGTGGTTTCCTTGCTGGAAGATGTCTCATCTTGGTACAAATACTGATTGTGATGAGGAACACTGAGCCCTGTGATGAGCTGTCCAGATGTTTGAGCATTCCTTGCTGCTAAGAATCTGCCTCCTCAGCATGCATGGTCAGACTTGTTTGGCATGACTTCTCCCTTTCATGGTCTGGATTGCCTTTGGGTGCTTTCTTAGAGCAGCTCCCTTCTTCACACAAAGTTGGGATTCGTTTTAGTCCCCGTGGATGCAGATGGATGGTTGATGATTTGCCCTGAGCTCACCGTTCTGCCCACATCTTGCTGTACGTATTTAGAGAAGAAATACATCCTGAGTGGATGGCAAGACATGCCTGTATTCATTTTGTAAGGGTGTTTTTCCAGTTCAAAGTATTCAAAGTAATGACAGTGATGTTTTTCAGCATATAAGCACAGTGTGTTCACAGCACAAAATTGAGACTGTGTGGTGTGTAGGACGGTGAGGAAGTACAGCCTGCTGGGACAGTGTCAGAGGAACATATAAGGTCACAGAGCCCAAGCTGACCTTGCCAGTATAGCTGCTGGGAGCGGTCGCTGGTGTGTGCTGTCCTTTGAGTCATGTGCTGGGGAAAGACAGTTGGTGTGGACCAAAATCACACCTGTAGTGTATGAATGGTTAGGCAGTTTGGATGATCAGGGTTCTGGGGTTCATCTTTCTCCCTGGCACTGTTTTATTCAACAGTCTAGATGTTGCACTAGAAGTGGGGATAAAATTTAGCCCATGGGATGGATTATCGCTTGTCTGCCTGCTGCCAGGTTCAATCCAACTTTGTTCACAGTGCCTGGCAGTGACAATGCTCTGAAGGAGGTCACTGGAGCAGATGGAGCTAAGGTCTGAACAAAATTGAAAATTCACATGTTCCTGACTTGGCCCTACCCAGAAATGTGAAAAATTGCCAGGTCTATAACATCAGCTCTGTTTTCTCCAGCCATGATACATTCTGTGGGACTGCCTGCCCTTTCGGAGACACATAAAAGTCTCGTGAAAGTGCCATGAGAATTGGACACCTGGCAGAGGACAGCACCTGCCTCCCTGGTAGCTCACAGCTGCCACGTGTGACTCTGCTGTCAAGCTTACTGAGCACAAATACAAGGACAAGCAGAGCCAGACCAAGTCCCCTTTGCATTCTGTTGCCAAAATACTTTCAGCGCATCTGAGGGTAAAGGAAGAAGGACCCCAGCTGTCTCACTGCCTTGGAGTTACTGTGTGAGCGACTAGGAAATGCTTGGCTCTGCAAGGAAAAGCTTCCAGCCTTAGAGATGGGAAACCTGACGCAGTTTTGGCCTGCCCCTTTGTGGGTTGCTACTTGGTTTCTCACTGTGGTTTTCCTTCCTCTTGAGTTTTCTGCACTAATTTTGTAATAACAGTTAGCACTGGGTTTCATAACACAGACATACAACATGCAATTAGAAATTGCTTTGTGTGAAATAAAGTAGCTGTGAGTCATATCCAGACACGTGAATTATCTGTGATTATTCAGCCAAGAAGGGAGACAGCGGTTAGCAGAGGAATGTGCACACCAAGGGCTACACATCATTATTAGCATTTCCATACTATTTGGAAGCATGAGGAGGAGAGCAAAGCCATGTACCATAGCATGGTTGGGCTTATTGGGATGTCTGTGTATAAACATCCACATGATCATGTCCTCATGGGGATGTGTGGGTGACCTTCCTCTGATCCTAAGACTCAGGCATCCAAAGGATGGGGCAGTAACCTTCCTACATCTCTCTCTATTTCTTAAAAAAAGGGGTGTACATGGCAGGTACTAGTATCTTTTAGAGTTCTAAAGTTAGGTGAAGCAAATCCTGTACACGAGGACTTAGCCTAAAGAGGAACTATGGCTTTTTCAAGGGAAGATCGAAAGAAAAAAAAAAAAGATTTCCAGCACTGCCCTTGTTTGATGTGTAGTGGATCTGTTCCTTTTCATCCTCTGGGAATGAAAGGTGATGTTAGGCAGGGGCCCTTGGCTATGCAGAAACAGCTGGGAAATCTTTGGGGCTGAAAAGTTGCCAGCTCTGTGAAATGAGGCAGTTTCTGCAGTGGCCTCCCAGTGCGTTTGTCACTTGTGGCCAGATAGGCAGCTTAGGGGCTGTGACTGCAGTCAGGGAAGCACGGACTGGAGGGCAATTTGCATTTCTACGTGGCAGTTAATCAGCCAGTGAGAGAGACAGTGACAGCGTACGGATAATGTGGGCAGGGAGTGTGCCGGCTGCCTGCTTCGCACAGTTGCACACTTGTGATGGGAAGGGTGATTTTTTTTGAAGGCGTACAATGAAACTAGAGTTCTTTCTTCAAGGGAGGGGGCTGACAGCACTTGCTAAAAAGCATCTTCACAGTCTTTGGTGCATCACTTCTGCTGCCCAGAGAAGTTTGTTTTCCATCCATTGCAGAGAATCGGTTGACGCTTCCTCAGCCAGTCACAAATGCCTCCATCTGTAAAATGACAGTGAGAAATGCTTAATCTTCCAAGATGAATCTAACAGATGCTTCTCCCAGGAAATGAACTAAAGGTTGCAGCTTTGCTTGAGCGATTGTGAGTCAGGTATGAGTCATTTCTCCCTTGAAGGGCATCTGGATGTGCTTTGCTGATAAACACACAAAGAGCACAAAGCCTGGGGTGAAAGGTTATCACAGGAAGGAGAAACAAACAAAAAAAACCACCACCACC
>Ga0065711_1034089_pt1 | contig 24324 bp, 12 predicted proteins | sample Hoacrofraction12_FD_59098 | JGI IMG/M metagenome (GOLD analysis project Ga0065711, IMG submission 59098) | Hoatzin crop microbial communities from Cojedes, Venezuela - Epithelial fraction 12 v2 (version 2) | ecosystem: Host-associated > Birds > Digestive system > Esophagus > Crop | place... | reverse complement strand
TCCTCTACAGCCTACTGTAGGTGACCCTGCTTCGGCAGGGGGGTTGGACTAGATGACCCACAGAGGTCCCTTCCAACCCCTACCATTCTGTGATTCTGTGATTCTGTGATGCACAATTTGTAAGGGTGGTGTGTGTGTTGACTGAAAGAAAAAAAATCATGGAGACTGTTCACTGCAAACATATTGTTATCTCTGTGAAAGGAATAAACATTTTGTGATATCCAACTAGTGATCTTACAGTAAAAGCAAATCTAGTGTATCTGCAGCCCTATTTTGTTCGTGTTCACAAGAGGGCATTTCTAGTAAGAGCCTTTGAAAAGCACTGACTTGGAAGACTTACAGAGGAAATCAAGTGAGATTTTCATCTAAGGATCCTCAAGCTCGATTACACTGAACTGACCAGTCTGCTCTAAGTCTATGAATTGTTAAGGATTTTACTAGTTTCATTTTTATTTTGTATTGTGGTGTTTGTGTACATTTATATGTTTTCTGTCTGTGCCTGGGCTCTGTCTAAACTCATAAATCAAAAAAGTCTTTTGTGGACAAAACTTGACAGAGAGTTTTGGGCAGTCTTAATCTCTTTGTATGGTATATGTTTCTTAGATTTGCGCTGCATTTGACCAACATAGACCTGCTTGCACAGTTTAAGGGACTCTGAGTTGATGCAAAATACATGGCAGGAAGACAAACTTCAGTGGTTTTAATTTCTTGTACGTGTTCTTGTGCCCTCCTGGTGATGACTGAGTTTCTTAATACCTATTGTTGAATCTCCTGAAAAATGAGTAACGTTGCCACTGACACCGTAGGATCCAATAAAGCAGGGAAAGATTGGATGGACAAACTTCTACAATTACAGGCTTGTAGTAGTTTTGTCTTCTGTGCCTATTCTTTGTACTATGCTACACCCCAGAAAAAAATGCATTTCTGTTGTGTGTGTGTATATGGACTACTGAATAAGTATGGGATCTGCCATTATTGCCTTACTGTAGCACTGAAAAAGCTGACGGTGGATTTGAACACTCTTGTGCCAGGCATGCTGCAACTTCAGAACAGAAGTACTGATTCTCAGCAAAGTTAAGTTCTAGGGTGCTTTCCTCTTAGGCAGAAGACATTAATATGAGTAATATTATCTAGTATTACTAGTGCTAATACTGTCTTTTTCCCCAACTCAAAAACTTCAACAAAGTTCTCATTATGGCTCAGCATTCTCAGAATTTCCTTCCCTGTAAGTCACATCAGTCCTTTGAAAGCATGGTTTTTAAAATCTTTGATTTGAATGATGAATGAAAGCAGCTGAAATATTTGTCCCTTTTGTTAAAGATCTCATTGCTTGGGATTATGGAGGTAAATATCAGCTGAAGGCATGAACTGAGACTGTGGCACTTCACAAAAGAGGTGAAGAGCATAGTGTTTTGCCTTAGCAGTAAGACCCTGTTCTTCTAAAGCCATTGTGTATGTTAAATCACTGCTTAGTTAAGGCCTGAATTTTGCTTTTGCAGCAAAAAAACTGTCCAAAAATTCTGTTTTATAAGTGGCTGCAAAAACTATAATTTATATTTTTTGTCCTTTTGACAATGTGCCAACTTTCAGGAATAATAAATATCTTTCCTATTTTTATTAACATTCTCAGCAGGTAGTAGTGATAGATGTAACAGGTTATTTTTCCCCCATTGTAGAGAATGGGAAGAATTCAGAGATTCTTGTCCAGTGCACTGTACACTGCCACGTATTATGTACTTGTACATCCACGTTCAAAAACAAATCATCAACATTTTTAGCCATGTTTTTGTTTCTTACACTTACATAAATCTAGAGCAATTGTAATAACTGGTCTTGCTAAAAAGCTTTCTAGTGGAAGAAAATTCCCTCCAAAATGCTTGTTTGGTCTGATTCCATCAATAAAATTTGTGGAAAACATTCCAGTGAGTTTGAAGCAATTTCTATTGATATCATTATTTTGATTTTAGTACTATGTATTATATTATGAGATGGTGAAGTATATTTCAACTTTAATGAAACTCTTTTGACTTCATTGAGGAGGAAACAATGGCAAATGCTAAAAATGACACATATCAGGCTTTTCTGGGTGACCCAACTTCTGTGAATAGAGCAGCACAGTAAAACTGTGGGGTGGTGCTTCTGCCATTAGTTATCTGTAAATCTGCTTTACATTGCCTCTTTGCATTCAGCACTGCTTTGTTCTTACATGTTAAAGCAACGGCTCTGACCTAATCGAATTTTCAAAGTAACTTGGGTAGCACGTCTCATTGCCATGTCTAATGCTTTTATGAGTAGCTTTGGGGCACCAGAGTTTTGCCTTCCTGGAGTTCATCAGTCTTACTATGGCTAGGAAATGATATTTTGAGTGTAGCTTTAAGTTCACTAGCATGGGCACACATAGGAGCCAAGTTTGTTAAAGAGGGTCTATAGATGTCCCAAATCAAGGTCCTGTACTGATCTGGGTAATGAGTCAGCACAGTTCTGTGTTTAAAGGAATGCATTTCCAGCAAAGCTGATTAGCTCAGGCATGCAGTGTGTATCTCAACAAGGCATATCATCCTGGCCAGCAACTTGCACAGACAAGACACCATTTTCTGGCCTGGTTTATGCCAGCCTATTTGGAGATGGTGCGTGGGAAAAATTTTAGATTTGTCTCCACCTACTTTTGTGTTATATAAGTAATTGTGCTCAGTATATGAGTTTAAACAGATAAAATAGCTAAGTCGGTTACACAAAATTGGGTGAAATACAAAACCCTGTGACTTATAGAAATTCAGTGTCAGTCATTTCCTTAACCTTGCCAACTCTGAATGCTATAACTGTAAAACGCAGTCTTGTCCCAGATATGAATCCAGATTTTACATCCTCAGAAGTCTGCTTCCTTTTGCCCAGTGTCCTGATTTCAGCTGTGATAGAGGTAATTTTCCTTTCAGTAGCTGCTGTGTTTTGGATTTAGTAAGAGAAGAATGTTGGTAACACTGATATTTTCAGTTGTGGCTATGAACTCAAGGACTTTTTCCAGTTTACCATATTTGGCTAATTAGCAGGTGTACAAGAGCTGAGAGGGAGAATAGCCAGGCAGATAGCCAAGCTGGCTGGTGGAAATATTCCATACCTTAAATGTCTTGCTCAGTTTATGAATGGGGGTCGGCTGGGGTGAGAAAGCTCTCAGCTCTTCTTGGTTTCCGGGAGTTTTGAATTCTCTCTTGGCCAGGATCAGGCTGCCATTCAGCCATTGGGTGGTTAGAAAAATTGTATTGTATATAGTTTGGTTTGCATATTCATTATTACCATTGCTATTATTAGTAGTAATATTAGTAGTATTAATATATCTGTTCTTGCCTTATTAAACTGTCTTTATCCCAACACAAGAGTTTACCCTTTTGTCCTTTCTCCTCCCCATCCTGCCTGGGGGGAAAGGAAGGGGTGAGTGAGTGTCTATCTGGTGCTTAGCTGCCAGTTGCCAGCTTAAAATAAAAGACCCAGCTATAGCAATGGTTTCTCTAGTCAGAGATATCATTTTTGTGAAGAATCTGTTTTCTATCCAAACACATTTACAGAAAAGCTTTCTGTATTGCAAAAAAAATGTTTTTTTATTTTCAGGAAAATTAATTTCTTCCAAATTAAAATACTTTCCTCAAAAATGGACTTTTCAATATTTCTACTAGAAAATAGCATTTTTTACAGAAAATGCAACTAACTTCTTCCTCTTTTGTTTTCTCCATCTTTTCTTTTTAAAAAACATACAATTGTTCTAGAGAAAACTGAGTAGAATTGCACACTTGCTCGATTTTGTTACTCAGACTGCTGTAGCTTGATTTGGCCAGATGAGCTGCCAATAAAGTTTTTACAAGCAAAATCCTTTTATGTGTATTTTTGGCAATTTCTTGTCTTCAGTTCTTTTTATTTCTTCGTCTCTAAGCTCCTGTCTGTAAACCAGAAACTATGTGAAAAATGAACTTGTATTTAGCTGATCTCAGTTCTTCCATAACCTAGCCATATACTTTTAACCTGAATTCCACTGTTCAGAGTACAGATATGCTATTTTCATATCTCCAGGGGCATAGTGAGTGTGTATTCATCACATCTTCAAAAACTCTCAGTCCACCATATTAGGAGACATATGAATGTTGAAAATGAGGGAGGGATAAAGAGAGACTAAGCACCACCACAATGTTTATGTGGGATTACTTGTTGTAGAGATAATGAGGTGCATTGATTCCTGATGAAAAACCTCCAGGCAGCAAAGGTACCTCCCTGGTTTCTACAGGTGTTACTAAGGTGAGCTCAGTGATAACCATTGCCAGAAGTTCAGCTCAAAGTACAAACACACTAGATCATTGTAGATCATTACCCCTGGCAAACATGCACTTCATTATCTAATTACCCACTTTCTTCTATTCTACAAGGACTGTGTAAGCCTAAAATGTTTAAAATACAAACAAAAATCCAACCAACTTCAAGTACAGGTAATAATTAGATCATAATTGCTCATATAGTACCTTGCCAGAAAACACTAGGTTTACTTTCAATCTTCCGATTATTGCCTTGTGGTAACATGTACAAACCTCAGTTATCCATCCTGAAGCTACATATTCTGAAAGAGCAAAGGATAAACCTGGTCATTGCTTTAAAATTGTTACAGTTTTAGTAGAGATCAACGACAGCTGATAGTTTTTCTGACAGGTATCCATACTTTAACACAACGTTGTATTTAGGAGAATAAACAGAGTTATCAAAGTTATTCAGCATTTTGATAACTGGATTGCTGGAAGCTTAATCTGTCATTTTTTTATTTGAGGTTCAACAGTAAATATTTACACTTTGGTGATCTTTGATTGTAGTGATCTATTTAAAGACTTATGTGGCTTTCATCAGTAAGGAGATGGTACAATGTAAAAGATGTTTCATACCATCCAGACTCAATACGACAGAAGAACAACTGAATGCAGATTCTGGGTTGACTCTTTGTGTATTAGAAAGAGAAATAACACACTTCATGTGGGTATAGATCACATGATACTAAAAACAAAGAGGTAGTTAAGTATTATTTTGTACCTAAGTAAGAAGACAGACTGAAAGAAATGTCAGGGCATGTTGTTTTTCTAAGTTTTTCACAGCTTCAGTCACTGAAAACTTCATTCAAAACTGCAGTGTCAAGACATATGTTTTTGATATGTCATTTAGCAAGTTTGCTATTCCATGTTTACCAGGTGCTATTAGTTCCATAGATGAAATATTGCTCTGAACAATTAAATAGTTATCTGAAAATTAAAAACTTAGCACATTGCTTGCTGACTGTATTTACAATATCAGTTGGATCACAAGAGCTAAAGACCATTGCTAGTTTCTAGAAGAAATATTGTTCTTCATTGTTTATGGACTCTGATACAAATTGTAAGGTGCTAAAACTATGCTAAAGCCAAAAACAAAAAAGAAGCTTGTATTGGACAGTAGATGTGACTAATTGTTTGAGTATCTTTTTATGAGACTCATAGCAAGCTGTGAAAAACTCAAGAAGACACATCAAGAGACCAAAACTTACAAGTTGTGCTAAGAAGCAAAGTACGTAGATAGAGATGACATGTATTTTAGTCATCAGGGTACTGCTGTTGTTCTCTAATCTGAACAAAGAATACAAACATCTGTTCATACCTCCAGATACAGTCAAAAGGGAAAAATTTTCTAGGAGATTTTTGGCTTTTTGTGGTATATGGTCAAGTGTGATGTCGGAGACTGGACTTGGCAAACCACGTTAAAAAAAAAAAGATTTATTCCCTGGATCTCTTTTACAAATTTTGTTTACGAGTTCTTTCTTCTACATCTTGCTATATTGTAAGTCAACATCAGTAAAAAGGAATTACTTCCGGAATGAATTTGGCCTCTTGTTCTTCCAGCTTGTTCACTGAAACCTAAAATGAGGTAGAAACTAGAGATGCAGAATGGCTTCCTAAAACCCAGACATTAAACTTGTGCAAACATCTTGAGGTAAGTTTTGTAAACAGTGGGATTTCGTCAGACCTGCTGAAAACCTGATTTGGCTGGCAGGAAAAAAGCCACAAAATAAGGGGCTAAATTCTCCACTTAAAAAGGCCAGTAGGCTACCAGAGTGCCGCAAGATGGGTCAAATAAGAGCAATATAATCTTACTGGGGAGAGCTCTTGAGACTTTTGCTTTTCTGAGACAGACTATTTGCACACAGAAGAAACAGACATATCTGAACACTAAAAACTTTAATTCATTTTCATTTATATCTGGGACAGATTTATTAATTAGTTTGTGTACCAGAGCTCAAAGACAGAGGTGAATCAGTTACTGATAATGCTTATATAGTGGAAGAAAACAACCCATGAGTGTAATTCAAAATGAAGCTTTGTTTCTAATTTCTAGGCATACTGATATATGATCAAAAAATCTGAACTAGAATATGACAGATTCCCACTTCTGGATAAATTAGCTTTTACAGAGACATCCCAGAAACTTGCTGAGTCCAAAACACTTGAAAGAAGTGAAATTAAGAAATTGTCTTGATTTAGATTCTTTAGAGTATCTCAGCTTGTTTTAGACACGGCCTTGGAAAACATACTTGTGTGTTTCCGTTGAGTGGAAGTTTCCACTTGGCAGTGGATTTCACTGGCAAATCAGTGAATGTCAAAATGAATATCTGCATAATTCAGAACAGAAATCTAAAAAGCAAATGCTCTGGGCCAAATATGTTAATAAATCTATGTTGTGTGATTTAATTATTGTCTTTTTACCAATAACAGGTAGCATCAGCACTCGAAAATGGGCATTCAAGTACGTTTCAAGGAAGATTAAGGGTTTTTGTGCACCCCAGCAATGTTTTTATATAGTTCTTCAGTAGAAATTTTTTATTTCAATTAAAACACACACAAAAAATGTTGTCATAAGAAAAATGTTTCAACTGAGCCAAATATAGAGTTTGAGATACCACGGTTGCTTATTCAGAGAGACATTTAATATTGTCTGTTCCTTTTAGTGCTTTATATTGAGTGAAAGTCTTATCTGACATAATTTTAATCAAGAGCCAATGGAGAGAGAATTGCAGCTGAGCCTGTGACTGTATTCTGGACTTGCTGTGTAAGAAGAGACCACTATGCAAATGAGCACATAATGTACAGAACTTCCGCACAACCTGCACCTCCACCAAAACGTGTGACTGGGTGTTTGATATGGCTTATCTTCCGTCTGTGGAAATACAAATGTTTTGGAGGCACCTGTGGTGACGTATACACGAAAATGTGAAAGATAAGCTCAAATTAATTCTCTGTTTGATTTATTCTGCCACTAACTATAGAAATACTTTTATGGAAATAATATAGGGCAAGCACTAAATTCTTAGAGAAATCTGTTGCAATTGCATGGATTGAAAATAAGAAAAATAGCTATCAATTAAACTTTTTTTTTAATCAAGGTTTTTCTGTATCAAGTTCAAGTTATGATACACTGGAAACTTATTTTGGACCTGTTGTCTTGTGACATGATTAAAATATTCTCCTGTAACTTTTAATTTTACATTTGTCAACATCAACAAATCAATACACATTTCAACACATTTAGTATATATGGCCACTGGGGTCCTCAGGTTAAAATGACATCAATATCAGAGTTCAGGGTTGGCAGATTTCCCTTCTACACTATGTGAGACTCCTGGCAGTAAAATTTTCATTCGTGTCCATAAGCACCAGGAATTGTCGGAGGTTGCTCAAAAAATTAAATGAGGAATGTGTATCAGTGCTTCATAGAGTAGGGTAATGTCTCTATGAGCTATTGAAGACTATCTGAGTAACCACTCAGTTTTTGATAGAGAATAGAAAGATATACAACTCCTAGCAATGTCATAGAACCAAAATGAATGCTTCAAATCAGAAAGTGCAGCAGGTTAATTTCAGAGGTACCTTTTTATCTTTGCAGCAAAGAGTCTTTAAGTCTATATCAGGCATTCATAAATGTATTGAAATTGGGTCAGTGCTAAACTGTAAATCACAGTAGCTGAGCAGCTCTGACACTGACTTATAGCAGGAAGGAAAAGAACAGGATGAGAGCTGATGATATAGTACACCTTGTAACTTCAGCAGGTAGCATAGCAACTGGAGAAATGCGGGAGAAAAATCCCCTTGCTGACTTCATAGAACTGGAAATGTATTTAGTCTATAACACAGCTTTTATGCCCAGCTTGCAGAATTGCAGTATTTTTCAATTTGGTGTTGCTCCAGGTTAAAAATCATACTAGCCGAAAAATGTGAATTGAATAATTTCCCATCAGTTCTTAATATAATGACTGATTTCCCACTCTGTATTCAGCAAGCTGCAGGCAACGGGTTTGAACAGAATCCAGGTGGAAGTAGGCCAGACACGTTAAATTTAAGACCTCTATTTCACAACTCCCTACAGAAATCGTGCAAATAATGTAGCTGAAGTGCTTTCTACATACTGTGTAACCCAGCTCTTTTGGCATTCTCATTAACTTCTTGCCCTTTTCTGCTGTATGCACTGTTAAGAAATACACTAAGAGAAGGAATGAATTGTAATAGGATCTGCCAAGCATTAAATGTAAAATGTTCTTCTATTTGTTTAAATTTAGGTATAAACAGCAGGAAAAAGACAGAAGTTCATATACTGACATGGTAAGTGGTCAGACTTTTCAGCTTGATTGTTATTTCCACACCTATTGTCTGGTTAGTGCTGCCAGCAAAGAAAATGAGCAGCAGTAATCCAGTTCCCAGAGCTTAGGTATGGTCTCCTATTTGTCTTTAAGTCCGGACTTCATGCATATACTTCACTCCTAAATCCTTTATGCCTCTTTTTGAGTATTGTAGGGGGGTAAAGCGCTGACTTTTTAAAAACATAAATAATGAGATAATTTTCATCCAATTATTTAGTCTCTTGTAGTACACTTCACTGCAGTGGAGGCTTCCAATGGGAAACGCAATGCCAAGACTGGCACACTGAATTTTCTGCATGCCAACAGAAGCCTCTGCCTTGCCAGATAGAACTAGTGCATTAAATAGATCATTTTATTTCAAATGGAAACATTTTCATGACCGTTTCTGTGCTATCTGTCTTTCTGTTTAGATTTTATTAAAAATTTGCACTCGAATGGCCAAGAGTGTAGAAGATCTTGCTAATGAATGCTAACATTATCATTTGAAAGCCAAGTTGAACATGTAACAAAAAAATACAAGCCCACATAGAGAAAGCTAGGAGTATACTGAATCTTTATGAGAATTGATGGGTTGATTTAGGGATTCTGTGAAGACAAAAGCAGCTTTGGACAAAGATTCAATGGAAGTCTAAAATACGCAATAGAAATGGGGCAGTACCAAAATGTTGGTATCTGAAAATCCCACAAACTTTGATATTAATTGTATTAATTTCTTCTAGCTGAGTAGCCAGTCCTTTGTGTGTTTGACAGCTGTCTGTTAAGAACAGTGTGTTTGGTAAGGTAGAGTGACAGACTTGTGTTCCCTGCATTTTAAACAGAGAAGGATCTAACATATCTACCTGGTATAAACACATAAGCAGAGGCACAGTTTTGTGATTGCAATAAGTTCTTTGTAGATTCTTGTTCATACTGGATTTAAGAATCCTTGTTCCGCCCTGTTACAGGATTGCACAATACAAAACAGATAGCGCTCTCCTTTCTGTTGTTTAGCTAACTTTGCTAATATACAAAATTACAGTATACAACAAGGTTCTTTAAAAAATTATATGAGTCCAAGAAAAAATACATAATTTTCAGTGTTTTGTTTGATGGTTTCTTTGACCACGTGTACAGTTGCTTTTGTGTTCTCTGATTCAGGAAAAAAAGCAAAAACTCTAGCACTTAAAAGACTGCAATTTAAATTAGCATGCAAAATAGAGATGTTTGCTCATAAAGTGAAAACTAGAAATAATTCTATTTGATCTGACATTTGTGTTCAGTGGAAATGTTCAATATTTGTACCAAATCAACAGATAAGTAGTACAAAGATATATAAGCTTGTACACTGAACGCACTCAAGTAAACTAGGACTACTCAGATATTGCCTCAGTATAAAAGGACTACTTTACATACATAAATTATTTGTTGCAAATGTCTTGTCAAATTTCTGCCACATAAATGTTAGCTCCAGTTAATAACCAGAAAGCTAATGCAGAGTGTACACAAGAAATGCTGAATCTTTTCTCCACATTCCTTCATTTTGTGCATTGGACTCATATGAAGGTTACTTTGTTTTCCCCAGCAGCCTCAGGAGCTGGTGGTTGTGTAAACTGGTCAGTCAGCTGTGAATAAGTAAGAAAGACAGTAGTCTGATAAGCAGCAATAGAAACCTGGACACTGAGGTAGAGATACTTACACATGCTGAAGCTTTTGTGTATTTGTTGCTTGTTTTGTTTTATTTTGTTAACAGACCACACTAGATAGCATTAAAAAGGCGTTGTACTTTTTGGGGTTAGCCCCTTGGGATAAAAATAAACTGTTATTGACACATGTCCCTATGTAAAAAATCCTTTTTGTCCTTTCTTTAATTTCCTTACCATGATTCTTTTTTCCGTCTTATTTCTGTCTCAATATTTACTTTTTTTATTGAGGTCCTTGGATTATATCTTATTTCTATTATTATCTTTGCTCTTCTTCAAAGATATTTAATTCACATAAATTCTAAGGTTTTCAAGTTTGCAGTTCCTGTGTCTTTCATTTTCATTGTTTCTTCCCCAGTCTGCACATTTCCTGCCAATTTTGGAGGGGTGCCTGCTGTTCTTTTAAATAATGTCAGCTCAGAAACCAGTGTTCCTTACTCCACAGTTACTTGTCTGAAAAGCAGCAAAAACAGTGCTGCAGGTGTAAGCTGGCACCCTGCCCAATCCAGTTCTGATAGCTTCATAAATCTTGACCCTGCCATAGCCCCACAATTACATTTCATGACACAAAGCCAAGCAGTGTTATTCACCCAGTGCCCTAATTTACATTTCCCGAGACAAAAGAACATACAGATAGTGTTTCAGAGCTCTCTTTGCTTTCACATTTGTCTAAAGGTTAGTTTCAGGTCAAGTACAAGAAACCTGGCAAAGGGGATGATGGTGATTAAACTTTAAAAAGAATTAAAACTAAATAAAGATTAAGGAAAATGCAAGAATTAAGCTCTCATTGTTCTCATGCCAGCTGAAACTATAGATCAGCGTATATTCTAATATCAGAAAGGAGCAGCTGCTATTTCTTTTGTGGAACAGAAAATAACTATTATGTTCTTTTTGCAGCTTCTGACGAGACAAACTTTCCCTCCAACTGAGTCCTCGGTACGAATTTTGTACTTAGAACACCTTAAATAAAGAAAAAGGCAACCTGAAATGCTCTGAGAAAAGTACGCATTTCTGCGTACTGGGAATTTACGCAGACTGGGATTTACATCACCTAACTTTAGACATCTGCACTGCATATATGTGCTTGTGCACTGCTGCTCCAGCTGTGTTTGTAACCAATACGAGAAAAAGTACAACGAGGCCATGACTTATATCTACTGTAGATGTTTATTTAGCACCCTAAAATGAGAGGAGTTGTGCTCTGAAGCATTTGTTCTTCTAGTGTCCACACTAGAGGAAGTCTAGGCAATTGCTGCAGATGGACATGTCTACACTGGAGATATCTGATATCTAGGTGACCTGAATGCCATCCTATTCTACTTAGGCCAAATGTGCCAGGGTTTCCAGTGAGAAAGTTCAATGCTGGAAGAAAGACCTTAGAAGTATTAAAAACAGCATGGTTTTCACTTAGCATAATTTATGGGCATTATTGTCACGTTGTATGTTAGAACTAGTATTTCTTAGGTTTGTATTACCACTGCTTCCAAGGGGCCTACACTTGAGCTGAGATTTCCTTCTGCTGAGCCCTCCATAAAGATTCAAAGAACAAATTTGGTTTCTGGCCAGCTTGCCATCTGGTCTATATGGAAGATTGGAAGCAAAAGGCAGCAAGGAAGTGACACAGTTAAAAACAGCAGCTAATGGGTTGGATGCAGCAATGGGCTAAGTGTTATTCAGCTTCTGTTAGAGAAAGGGCACTCACAGGAATTGTCTGAAAGATTATAAGGTAGTTCTGTGGGTTTTACTAGGAGCTTCTCTCAAGCATAAAGAGGATTCTGGGTGTAAGCCTGAAAGTTCTTGTTTGAAAATTCAACAGATCAATTACAGAGGAAGTACTCATCAGCTGGAGATTGGGTTCAACTTCTTGAAGCCGAATGAGAGATAATAGTTAAATACAGCAAGGAAAATCTGTGAACAGCGGCAAAACCTCAGTTACATGGCAGTAGAGGAGGGAGAGGCTATGCTGCAAGGTGAAGTATTGCTTGTTTCACTCCGTGACCCAGGGAAATGAACTTTGCAAGCAGCAGTGTTTCAAACACACCAACACGTTGAGGTTCCTTCTGACAATTCTAAACAAAACAAAATTGCAATGGTGAAGATATTAGATGATCACCTGGACAAAAATCTTAGTTGTTGGAAGATATGGAAGGACACATTTGGAGCTGCAGCACAGCACGAGTCTGAAAAATGTTAGACATATTCCTGACGTTTGAAAACAAGGAGCAATCCAAGTTAAAGATCTGATCTATGTGATAAGAATGCATACTATACCATTGTCCATTGCAATTGAGAAAGAAAGTAGCAGAAATGTCTCAGGAAAAAGATGTAATCATTGTGAGCTTAATTTGAGAGTTATCCACAGGAGGAGAGACATGCTGAGAGTTCAGTTTTGAAGAGAATTAGGTCTGGAATAAAAGGGTAGATTTGTGACTCTGCAACCCAGAGATAGTAGATGAACTTCCAAATAATATGGTGGCTGTGAGGGTCAGAAGAGGCAAGAAAGCAAAGCTTTGGGGAACCCCAAAATGAAATTCAGATGGGGGATTAGAAGAACCCTTGAAAGAACAATACTGAAGGAACAGAGGGAGAACTCAGGGCTTGTCCAAGAGGAATGACATATCTGCAACCCATTTATCACCTCTTAGTGCCAGAAAAAAAAAATAGAAAAAAATTAAAATAAACAAATTGTACCCATTTTGAAAATAACCCACACCATAAGATTTCTGACTGAGCTCACAGTATCTGGCATAGTTGAAAACATGTCTTCAGGGCATGAAAATCTACAAAAAAGAACAGCAAGTCTAGAAATGCTCTTATTGGCGTGAAGAAGGATCTGTTAGCAAAGGGCGTGCTCATAACTCTCTGCAGCGATTGGGGACTGAGTTTGACAATCCTTAATCCAGGTCTTCTCAGGCCCTATATGCCATATCAAGGTGTGGGAGAGAGGGTTATTCATTAGTCCTACTGTGATTTCAGGCGGTGAAGTACTTAAAGGGGAAATTTATTTTTGATAGAATGAACTGCTTTTTTCTATTCTTCAACAGTTGTCCATCTATCTGATGAAGATTGGTTTTGAAATGTATACCGTCTTTGACTGGAGAGAATGTGGACAGAACAAGAGGTGTCCGGGGTTACAATCAGATAAATGTCTATTTGAGTGAGTATCCTCAAGTGTTTGGAATGCGGAGGATACCATGAGAAACAAATAACGTCATTACATTCATTGTTAACAGAATTAGGCATCACAGATGTTTCTGTAATGCACAGATTGCTGCCATCTCAAAGAAGCTTTTCAGCTGTCTTTGCAATTTTAAGAGTAAAATATTCTATTAAAGGAACAAGTGAAAATAAATGAAACATATCATTACTTTCACAATGGATAAATTGTCGATTTGTCAAACCACAGACAGGAATTCTAAGTTATAATTCTCTTTCCCATTTAAGAATGTGTTTAAAGAAATAATTAGAAAAATATAAACCACCCCCCTCTCTCAATGCCTTCCTGAAGCTTCCTTTACTTTACTTTTTACTATTTTTTTGTTATTTTTTTTTAATCTTCCCATGCTTTATCATGGGGATAATTTGCAGTTGAAAAAAAAACCCACAAAAAACCATTTGGGGGATTTTAGTTGAACAGTTCTCTTGAAAACTGAGGACAGAGTAGTCTTGTACAAATGCCTTGCAGCTTAGACGTGCCAGACTTTTACAGTTGTATTCTTTTTTATAACCAATCAAAACACTTTAATTCTATCTTTCAGCAAAGCTGTGCATTATTTATCCCTTTGGATTGGATGTTTTTACAAATGTAAGTGAAGCTGCAGTGTGCAGTGAAGCCAATCATTTAGCTGCCCTTTCCGTTATGTGAAATAATAGTGCATCTTTTGTGTGGACACTATTGATACAGAAGTGAATGAGCCATGAGATCAAGGTGAGAATTGTTGCAGGACTGTCTGCCTTCCTTTCTCCTTCCCTTTTTAGGAATTTTCTTTAAATCAGATTCTTGGTAAAAAAATCTTCTAGCACTTGCACAGTCTCACAACTTGTTTCTCAGTATTTTATTACCCTCTAGTTACGAAAGATCGAGTTTATGCCTATCTTAGACATTATAGAAAGTAACCTTGACCCAAACTGAAATGTGATAAATGACACTTCTAAACTCATATTACACATGCCCTCACTCTTTTTCATTTTGAATGGTTTAATGAAAGGAGTAAGGGAGTTTAGTAACTCAAAACTCTATTTCATAACCATTGCCTTTGAAGGAAACTATAAAAAAAGTAAGAAATTTGCTTCTCTTTTTTTCTCAGAGGTATCGTATCTTGTTTTCTTTTAGTGACAGATGAGTCTTAGGTTTCCATCTCTAGGCTCTGTTTTTGCATGGGTGGGCAGCAGGGAGGAGTATCTCACAATAGGTCAAGAGCACTTTTGAAAACAAAGCAAAAAAAAGTCTATGGTGATAAGAAACTCCAGACTAGTGCTGGTTAGAAAACTTCTGGTAAAATTTTCCTTCCTCTTTAAGACCTTAATAGAAATGTAGAACTAACTTTTCAAAATATCCTGCATTTCCTGCTACCAGCATATAAAATAACCTTGCATTTTTCTTACTAAACTAGACAGTTTTTGCATTTTCATGGATTCTAGTCACTGGCTAATACTAGACAAGATGACCAGGCTATCATTATCTTACTTTTGGGGGGATTTTAGTGTGTATTTTAGAGCTGTCCCCCACTACTTCCACTGCAGTATGAACAGTTCTGCAAAAGCAGCATTTGAGCCAGAAAAACAAATGACTCTCAAGCTGTGTGGCCATACTGCTTCCAGTAATCCCAAGCCAACATTAGTTCTCGGTCTCCTTGCTGAGTTGTGTTGTGTAGCTTGCCACGAATGGTTGAGGAAGATTTTCATCTGCCTCAGGGCAGGGTGATCCGCTCAGGTTCCCCCTGTGTGACATCAGCATGATTGTACAGGATTCACTGTTAACACCTCCTTGTATCATGAAATGGTTTTTAGTGTTCTGATTTTCCTTTCTCTCTTAATAAACAACTTTTAGTGAGCAGTGCTGCAACAAACCACATGTTGGGAGGCACCAGCAGCAAGAGGAGCAGTACAATTTTCTTTTGAAGAAAGGTGTCATTTTCACTGTGCAGATAGTAATTAGGTTTTTTTGGGTGTCTGTTGGAGGAAGGGAGTGTTGCTCTTGAACACAACTTTCAGAAGAAGGCTGGTGAAATATATGCCAGATGCAACAAGATCCGTAACTTTGGTTAAAGAGGTCAGCTTCTTGTCCCTTAGCTTAGCACATATGCCACTTTTAGATCAATTGTGCCAAGCTGAATGAGTACAATTTCTAGCTGGCCCACTTTTTGTTGCTATGCTCTTCTGTTTCTGGGATTATTGAAAAGGTCTGTTTTGACCTTATTGAATGAATTTGTTTTTTATTCCCTCATTGAGTTCTATCTGTAACCACAAACTGTCTACCAGATCTGTTTAGAAATCATCCTCCTATTGCTGTTATGTTCAAATTCAGGTGGACATGGTGATTAGGCCATTGCAGTTCTTGGGGATGAAGTGCCATAACAGACTCTGTACAAGCTGCGAGAATCACTGTCACCCAAAGAGAAGAAAACTTGCAATGTCTCAAATTACTCACCTCACCTTAAAAATTCTTCCTCTCTCCTTCTCTGGGATTTCATTGATAGACATATATTAAGAAGCCTTGCAAAATCAGTTGGTAAGCACTTCTTCTGGCAGCTCTCAGTTGTCCTGGACAACTCCACATCCCTGCGTTGGTATGTGTGGGTCAGTTGGTAAACTGGATTGGAGACCTGACCCGAGTTTAAAATAACTTTGCAAAAAGTCTCCTAGTCCAGTTCTCCAGTCTGGTCTGCAATGCGACCTCACTGCATTTTACCTGAATGACTGGCTTTGCCGCTGAAAGCGATGTTCGTTACACTATGTGCTCAACTCTGTGGTCAACAGTCATAGCACCCTATTTCCAGGTTGGGACAGAACTTAACATACATTGATCTAGATTAATTTGCAAGCAACCCTTTTCATAGAATCATTGCATCATTTAGGTTGGAGAAGACATTCAAGACCATTGAGTCCAGCCCTTAACCTGACATTGTCAATTCCACCACTAAACAATGTCCAAAAGCTCCGCACGTATACATCTTTTAAATACCTCCATGGATGTTGCCTCAACCACTTCCCTGGGCACTTTAGCTAGTGGATCATTTCCCCTCTTCCATTCCTGCCCCTTCCTTTGGCCAAAAGCTACATGGTGCAAAGAGGCAAGTGCCTAAAACTACAATGAACAACAGCTGGATGAACGTAGTAAGGTCTCCATTGTTTTTACTATCTTGTAGCATTTGCATTGCTTTTGTACCATTGGGAAGATCCAGGGTATCATTTAACCATTATTTGTTCTGTTTTTAAGACCTTATCTGTTATTTCTTTAGTTACTGTAAAATATGACTAATTTAAAACAAAAAAAATATCTATTGTAGGCCTTGAAGTATGTACTTATTTGGCTATTTTTTCCAAGCTACGAGCACTGCTTTTACTTGTAGGTCCTTTGGAGTGAACAAGAAAATTAGCATTGATTTGACTAGGAGCTAGGCTTTCAGTCATTCCCCAAATGCAGAGAACTGCCAGAAAGATATACAGATTTGCTACTAAGTCCCTTGAGCATAGAGCTGATTCAATTAAGGAAATCTACGTGTGTTTCAACACATCTCTGTTTATGCTCAACAGCACTTGTACTCAGAGCAGGAAGAATTACACAGATTTCATCACCACTAGCAGTAAGAGCATAGATAATTTCTGCCATTAGCATTATGATGAAAAATTGCCCCAGTGTGTTTGATGTCAGTATTTTCCTACAGGCTCTTGCAGTTTTTCCGCTTTTGTATTTCCCACTTAGAAGATAGGGTCTTTCTTTATGATGTAAACTTTTTTCATATGTTTAGTGACTTCTCTTTCTTTATACATTTCCAAAAGTATTTCATGTTTTGCCAAGTTTTCATTTAAAAAAAAAACCAAACCTGTTTAACCTTCTTGCTTGTTCAGAACCTTTAAGTGCTTTTCTTTTAAAACAAAAGTCTTTTAAGTACAGTAATACATCAGCAAACTGTAAAGCATTTGACCTGTCATGGTGAAATGGTGCTCGAAAACATCTTCAAATACGCCAAACCAGAAAAACATATGTAACAAATATTCTCATAAGCCTTTGAACTATACAGTTTCTTGTGGAAACCTCTGTCTCTGAACCTGAAAGAGGAGATCAGACTATATGTATGTATAACTAATACAACACTGATTTCCCAAGATGTTACTGAGACACCTCTTCATAGAGAAAATACATACAGAGTTTAATGGATGTGTTCTTGGAAAGCCTAGTCCAGGTACATAAATAATATTTCACAGTTTTAAGTATAAAACAGTAAATTCATAGACTGTGGTTACATTAGTTAACATATTTCCAATATATTTTTTACGAGAAGATGGGTGTTAGAGTTTCTTTTTCTATGGGAAATGGTATACAAGCCTAAGGAAAAGATGGTATACTGCTCTACCAGCAAGTAAGCCTATTTTGAAATCATTGATAATTACCCCAGGCATTTACTTCGGTATAGTTAGGTATGACTATGTAGCATCTATCAGTACCACTCACAAACAAGACGATAAAAAAGTGGACAGTTTTAATTGGAGTTCTTCCTGTGACTAATTTAATCACAAACAGAGTTTTTAAATTCAGCTACTTGGCCAAGGGAAGTAACATTTTTTTCTCTAGCTATGGTGCATGCAGATGTTTCCCTTGTAGTTGCCTGTAGATTTTTCAGTTCTATTTAAACCACAGTAATGTCTTCTTCCCTGTTTATAACATCCTGCCATGCTCAGCTCATCCAAGGCTACTGGACGTCCCAGACCTAGTGGTCTCTGGGGACAGGGGCAGTCTCTGGTGCCAGGCTGCTACTGCGGGGTTTGGATCTTGCCGAAACGGGAGTGGTGAAGCTCTGTAGCGCTCCAGCAATATGTTCCAGGTACATCCCATTGATCAGCTGATCACTGCCAGGACTGACCACACTCATGAGGCAGGGAGAGTCTTGTGCTGAGTGCCTCCTGTGAAGTGCAGGAGCAGGGAAAGGGAAGGGTGTGCAAAAATAAATGTGTTGCTGGTAGGAGATGGAACAGTCACATAGAATCTTTCTAGCTAATGACTGAGAAATCAAGACAAATGTTACCAAAATGTACTGAGGATTTAAAATTATTTTTCACTCTTCTGGTCCTTATGTTGTGTACTTTTACAAAGAGGTTCACAGGTGCAGCTTAACAGTTTCTTAGTGCTTTATATCCCACCTAACCCAAGTGACAGGAGATAGACCACATTTTTGAATAATAGCTGAACAGCATCCAGGCTTTACGTTAGTAAGATTTGAATATGTATCCACAGTTCTGCAGAGTCATGCCTAAGCACTTCCCATGTAACCCTGGAAATACCTGTATTGCTGTACTGCAGCTGAGAAAATCTCCAACAAATTTATAAATGGAGAAGAATATGGCAGTTTGAACCCAAATCTCTCAAGATCTACCCTGTTGCTCTGGCAGAGTGATCCACAGAATCCTGACCTCAGTCCTCACACAGCCAACATAGTAAGAACTGCCTTCCCCACTGCCCTAAAGTCATTGACCTTAGCACAAGTTATCAACAGGCTCAGATTATCAACAGTGAAGGCATACGTCACCAAAAGGCCTCAATTTCACATTTAAAAGACCCAGCAGATGCATTTTGCAGTGGAGAGGGGTGAATCAAAACAAGGATGGGAGAGGGAAAGGATGAGGACTAGGAATATTAGGCAGAGAAATGAAAACAAGAAAAGAGAGAGGGGAAGATTTTGCATTTACAGACAACCCTGCTTGGGTAAATGGAAATGTAATGAGAAGAGCCAACATAGTGAGTTCCTCCTAGTACTTCTACTCATGCTTGTTATTCTGAAGTAGGCAGGAGTATCTAGCCTTAGTGCCAACAAAAACCTCACACCAATAAATTCATAGAAAGGGGGACATTTTTTCTTTAGTTCACTGGTATAAGAAGTTTCAATATTTTTTTATCCCCTGTTAATGCATGGCTATGTTACTGATACCTGAAACCAACCATAAGCTATTTATTAACATTGCCAAAAGGGGCCTGTGAAACACACATGAATAAAGAAATTGTTTTTTCAGCTACAAACCTGTGGTTTGCAAATTGAAAACAAACTGGGAGGGATTTGATGGTTATGTGCAAATCCTCAGGGTTACGTGATCATAGTGCTTTAGAGTACTCAATTCCAGATTTGTCTGTTCAGTAGAAAAGCACCATAGAAGACCTTACCTGCCTCCAACAAAAAGGGAACTACTGTGTTGCTGGAACTATTGCTAAGAATATGACCCCACAATAGTAAGGAAGTGTGTTAGACCAGGGTGGTTTGGACAGCTTGTTTTCAGCCAATATTATGCTCTTACAAGGAAAGACTATATGTTTGATGGGATTTGTTTAAAGACCACAAGATGGTGCTCATTCAGGTGCTGATGAAAATGTGTTTGAGGTCACAGAGAAGGTCATTTCAGGATTGAGAAGTCTATGAGAATATCTTGAGACGTTTGATACTGGCTTTAAATGAACTGAAACACAGAAGGATCTTTAAGGCTTGTTGCACGCATCAAAATCCCCCAGACTAGATCAAGAAAAAATGCTATTGTTACCAGTCCAGGAAGCACATATTTCTAAAACAAATAAGCATTAATTCATTTACAGCAGGAAATCTCTAGACTCGTTATAGTTGTAAGCATCCAAATATATTTATGAGCTTGGGTATTTGAAGTGGTTTGACGTGCCTCAGCGCTTTCCCTGTGCTGGAGTTTCCTGAAGTTGATGGATTTGATTACTGACATGGTTAATCCCAGGTACAAAGATGCACATAGCAAGAAGCACTGGACCTGTTGAGCAGTTCTGCACTGCCTTTCTGTCTATCCTCAGCAAATTCAATGTTTTCAGGAAAGGCAGGTTGGATGGAGCTCTGAGCAACCTGGTCTAGTGGAAGATGTCCCTGCTTATGGCAAGGAGGTTGGAACCAGATGATCTTCAAGGTCCCTTCCAACCCTTCCAACCCTTCCCACTCTATGATTTTATGATTCTTGTTGCTGATTTACTGATTTACGTACAACGTGAACAGTGTGTGTGCAATAGATTCGTTTGGATATATGCTGTTCTATGGTAAGGGAAGAGTCTGAAATATGCTGAGAGACGATGGTGGCTAAGATCAGTCTATTGTCATTTCTCAAAATCTCCCCATCGTGCTAGGTAAGACAATAGTAAGAGCAGGTTTTGAGAGTGGCAAAGTTGTCTGTGTAGCCCAAGCACATCAAGCATATTGGTGTGATTTTCACTACTCTGAAGTAATACTTTTGTGGCAAATTTTACTGACCTCTCAAGTAATTTGTTTTGTAAACATGGCAAGTACCATGTAGTATTCTCTGACTGCGGGTCCTATTTAAATGGTTGTGAATTTAAGTGACTTAAGAGGTAGGAGTTCAGATACACAACATTTACTCCTTTTAATCTCCAAAAGTTGGTAGAAAATGGTGTTGGAAGTGCCCACAGAAAAAGCCTGATTATTTAGACCCTAACCTACATTTAAAAAAATAAGATTTAGTTCAGTTATTACCTTATCAGGAGTGTTTTTGTGTTACAATCAAGTAATTTTTAAAATACTTTTCCTTTTTACACTTTGTCTAGGAGAGGAAAGATCTGACAAGGCGAAGAAGGGTGAGGAAAACAAGGTTGCCACGAGACTGTCAGAGCTGCTCTTGTGGATGGAGTGGAGGCAGGCACAGTGTAAAGCAACCCTCTGTGAGTTTAGACACTGAAAATCATAGACACGATCATCATACCCCACAGACTCATCTGGCATCCCCATGTGCCTTGGCAGTCTTTGGAACAGAGTTTGCATAGGCCAGCCTTCCCACAGCAGCCTCCAGTGAGACAGGTTATTATTTTCACTCCTTAAAGTATCTGCTGATGTTGTTATATCCCTCCTGCTTCTTTGTCATTTAACCTACAGTACATTTCTCCTTGTGAGTGGTGTCCAGGGGATTAAAACAAAGACAGAATGGGAGATAAGTTATATGTGTGCACATCCACTTTGTAAAGAAATATATATTTACATGTGTATGTGTATATAAATACCTATATTATTATTTACTTAAACCAGTAAGTGGTTTCTCCTTAGCTGGAGACAGAGGTAGCAGCACTGCTAGACATTCACAAAAGTTGTCTGCGTGAAAAAAGTGTGGTTTTTGTACTGTGGATGAGAACACTTACAGTCCCTAAGCCTGATGGCTGTCAGAGTGTTTTCCTTTTCAGCTGGTAGTGTTTACCTAAATACTGATTTATATTTAATAAAAAGGATTCATTTTTTGTCCCAAGGGAAAGGTTGGCCAACAGATGGATCACAAGAAATGTCGTTAACCATTTAGGATGTTTTGACATCTTGCTGAAGATTGCTTCATTTTCAGCGAAATGAAATTGCTTTTCTCCTTGTCTAGCAACTAACATTATTTAGAGAAAGCTGTTACTATGAAAAAGATACTATGAAATAAGTATTTGAGCTACTGAGATGTAGACGTTCTTGAGATTATTTGGGTGAGGTTATTGGAAAATATGTACTTTTTGCATTTTCTTCCCATTAAAAAATAAATAACAGCCCCATCAGGTAGGTCAAATGGGATCTATTTAGATACTGTGCCCAGATGTTCTTTTGCTTTGGTTTTCTTTTGCCATGAACCCCAGTTATTACTCTTCAAAGCAGTTTGTAGGTTAAAGCAGAATGGATTTCATAAACTTCCTAAAATACATTTTTATATGATATGACAACAGGCATGTCAATAGTCTATGAAAATTGTAAGGTATATTGAAAGACTGAATTTGGTTTCTCTCCTTGCCTAAATAATGACAATAGAAAGCATCCAGTTCCAACAAAAAAAGTGTAAATTCACCACAAAATTACAGCTGGAAAATATAAATAAAATAAAATTAGATAATTAAGAAATCATTTGTAAGGTGTTAAAGAAGTAATCAGTCTATGAATTATTGATTGAATCTTTAACTTACAGTCCTAGATAGCTAACTAGGTACACAAACAGTCCTTCCAGATCATTTTTTAATCTGTACTCAACAAGTGATAAAAAGTTCATTTAATTCTGTATGTTAATTATTTTCTTTCCTAAATTAAAGTACTGTTAAATGATACCTTCAATAGAGTAGCATGTACTGATGCTTTTGCAGAAGCTGTGAGAGGACATTAGACTGCCCAGAAAATAAGAAATCTGGAAGAATATTTGGGTACATCTAAGTATGCTTCCCTTGACGGTGCAAGGGAAGTAAAGTAACATTTTCCTAAAATGTTCTTGAAAAGTTATGTGAGTGCCCTAAAACAGTTCACAGCCAGAGGGTTATCCTGTGTCCTTCATGAGTGCCCTAACCACCAGCTGGTGGGCTGTCTTAGGAGAGCTGGGACTCTGTCCTCCCTCCTCTCCCATGGTTGAAATGTTATCTAAAAACTGTCATCCAGCTCTAATAAATATTGATAACCAAACATTTCAAATAGAGTCTGTCAAAAGATGAGCGATATACCCTCCCTAGAAAAGGCCTCTGAATAAAAACCAAAGCTCCAAGCTTAGATCTTTTCCCAGACCTGAAGTCAGGGGCTGTATATTTCATCACTAATACCCTGTAACAGTCATATCTTTATTACCATCTCTAACCACAGTTTTTGGAAGACACATCTGGTACTGCAGAAAAACTAAAGCATATGTGTCAGCTTCTGCTCCCAAACAAAGTTGTTCTTGGCATGAAGTCACTTGCATGCGAACTGTGATTGAAGCTGCTGTCCAAAGTCAGTGGCCTAAGATCAAACGGAAGCTGCTGAAAAGCTAAAGAGCTACACTGATGGATCTTGACTTTTTGAAGAACTAGTTGTTTTTCAGAATTTTTGGAAATCCCATGTTCTGTGCTTTATGTGAAATTCCTAATGCCTTCTGGTGAATAAATTTCAGTTCACTGTTTACATGGCCTGAGGGAGGAAATTACCTATGCAAATTGCCACTGCTTTGAAGTCTTTCAACTTCATCCTTAATTTTGAACTGGATTCACTTTCTCTAAAGTCCCTGCTTCTGTGAGTCTGAAAATGAGTCTGCTTAAAAAAAAAATTACAATTTTTAGCTGAGGTTTTTTTAAAGTATATGTATTAAGATTTCACTTCCTCTCAAAGAATCCACAATAGATATCATGCAACAGATTTTTCTATGATGGCCACTTTAATCTTAACTGTCCTTGCAGGACAGCTGCCAAACAAGGTTTATTATCATGGTATTTATTTCTTCTCTACCTGAAGGATCTCAAAGCACTGCACAAGCTTTGACCCAAGAGTTGTGCACCTGGGCATAGGTGCAGTTTAATTATGTGTCTTGAATGGATCTGTGAATATGCTTGGGTCAGTTACTGAACTGGGGTTGTAAGCCTAAAGCACCACTGGAAATGGAGGTAAAGGCAGTGTATTCCCAACTCCCACTACGCTACAGAAAAGAAATGAAAGCCATCACTGACCAAGCTCAAAACAACAAAGAGTTGTTCTTTAACAAAAACCCACACCCTCATACCCTAAAACCTTATGTCTGCAAAATGCAGATTCCTTTTGTGAAGCTTCCCCGGAGAGATCTAGAGAGCATACATTCTGGTTAGCTTCTGCAGACTGAAGTGTTCAGTAAGGTTCTTCCCAGGTACAGAATCACAGAATCACAGAATGGTAGGGGTTGGAAGAGACCTCTATGGGTCATCTAGTCCAACCCTCCTGCCGAAGCAGGGTCACCTACAGTAGGTTGTAGAGGACCTTGTCCAGGCGAGTCTTGAATATCTCC
>Ga0065711_1008842_pt1 | contig 24324 bp, 20 predicted proteins | sample Hoacrofraction12_FD_59098 | JGI IMG/M metagenome (GOLD analysis project Ga0065711, IMG submission 59098) | Hoatzin crop microbial communities from Cojedes, Venezuela - Epithelial fraction 12 v2 (version 2) | ecosystem: Host-associated > Birds > Digestive system > Esophagus > Crop | place... | reverse complement strand
TGGTGAGGCTGAGCTGGCCCTGCCTCGTCGCTGCCGGCCGCTCGCTCCCAGCCCCGCCGCTCCCATGGGCTCTCCCCATGCGTCCCCTGTGCCCCTGCGTCTCCTGCCCGTCCTTGCTCGCCGCTGTTCCCACCTCCACTCCTATAAACTTCTACATTTTTGGCGCCTGTTTCCTTGGGTGGTTTCGGGTACCAAGTCATTGCTGAAGAAACAAGAGTTGCACTGTGCTCACCGAAGCATCAAGACGGCGTCAGCAAGTCTGTGCAGGTCTCTAGCTCTGCACGTGTCGACCAGAGGTGGGTTTGGGAATGTTCTTAACCTTACCCCCTCCAAATCAGAGGGACAACATCAGCTCCCCACAGCTCAGCAGGGCACTTCTGGAGCTCAGACATCACAGGCAGCAAACGAGAACCCCTCACTGGGAGACACCTCGTGACCGGCGTGTGGGCTGCTCTGGCCACTGGCCTCCAGCTGGGGTAGCCTGGTCCAGGCACACAGCCCCTGCGTCCCTGGCACCGCTGTCTCCTCTCCCTGGCCTCCCCTCAGATGCCATCTGTGCCATAAACCAAGCACTGCAAGACCTGGCAACACAGAGCACGGGGAATGCAACCTCCCCTCCCCACACCCATGCTGTTCATCTTCATCACCTCCAGCAGAGAGGGGAGGAGGCTTTCTGCTCTGCTGGCAGCTGGATTTGGAAGCTCTGGCGGTTCTCGAGGGGGTCTGGCTCGACCCAGGTTTCAGCATTTCGCCTCTGCAGTCCCACGGCCACCGGTGTGCTCCGGTGTGCGGCGCGGGCAGAGCCCGGGGCGGCTGCGGCGGGAGGTGCTGTGCAGCCCCGGCTGCGCTGCTCCAGGCCAGCTGCTCTGCTGCAGAGCCTCGACAGGGCCAGGCTCCTCGCCAGCTTTGTTTTCAATTAACAAGTGAAGGTAAATCAGGAAAAAAGAAGACAAATAAAAAAGCTTGAACATTAGATTTTCTTGAACGCTAACAAAACACTTGCCTGGTGTAGGTGTGGAAGGTGGTGGGAGACCCCTTCCTACGCTTCTGGTCCCACTCACATGTACAGTTTGCCCTTATACAGTATTTAAAAGTATCATTATCTTAATATATCTGTTTTATGATTGTTATAGATTTATCATTGCACTTTGTTACGAACTGGAGATGTATGTCACTTTTGGAAGAGGAATGAAGCAGAGAAACTGTGTCTACAGAAGGCGCTTGGTCACCAACTCCTACCTATTTGCCACATTAGATCTGCAGAACTGAAGTGTTGGTACTGAAAGCCTCCACTCAGCTGTCACCAGTACCGACCAGCACCTTACAGATTTGCTAATCCGAGCAGAAAAGGAGGAGAAACAACAGGCGTCTACATTTAGAGTTCCAGAGCGTGGCAGAAGTCCAGAAGGATGCTGGGGCACCTCCGTTAGGCAATGCCCATAGGGATGCCTGGAGCCACATTAGCTCGGCTCTCACGGGGAGCTGGGGCTCTCCCAGCCCCATGGGAGCTGGCTCCTTCTGCGGGTGGTGGGACAGGAGGTCTGCAGCGGGAGGATGGCGCAAGGGCACGTGCAGCAGGAGCACCCTTTGCTCAGGGCGTGTTGGACCTGCCAGCAGGTTTCCCGGCCACGTGCTGTGTGGTGGGTCTGTGTACACGGTGATTTTCACAGCCCCATGCTGTACTGTGATCATGCCGGCTTTGCATTTCTCACCCTGCTAAGACCCCATGTGCCACCCCGCCGGAGTCCAGTCATTCCTCGCTCTGTCCTAATGGCAAGAAAGACCATTGTCATTGAACGTTCTCTGCTAACGAGGGATCTGCCAGGGCCAGCTCGTTTACACCGCAGTGCCTCCTTATTGCAGCATGTGCACCCAATTACTCCCCACCCATCCCAACTGGAGCTCGCTTAAATAAAAACAAATAACTTCTCAAGATTGCTGCGTGCCCTGGAACAACTGCTGATGGCAAATGCTTCCACAGCAGCAGAAACAGATTGTTAGGAGCTGGGCGTTCACGCGGTTGATTTCTGTGGCTAAGGCAATTGCCATCTTGCCTGTCTGAATCAGGGGGGATTCTGAACCATAATTTTACACACTGCGGATCTCTCACTTTCAATGTGAAATCAAATGTTCTTGTAGAGTTGCAACTGGAAACAGGATTTGGCCCACAATTTTGAAATGGTTTTAGAAAGGCTTCTGTGTTATTCAACCCTCTAAAAAAAAAACCCCTAATTAGCTTAATTGGCTAGTGAGTCAGCCCATTGAAGCCACCTGGCATTAGGAGTGGCCCGCAGAGGGCAGGAGCCGGTCGCTGCCCAGGAAGGCTACAAAAGGGCTGCGTGGGCCAGGGGAGGGTTTCTGCGGCTCGTGGTGGAGGTCTGTGGAGGTGCAGGGGTTTTCGAACGCCGTTGGACTGAGGAGAGCTTTGTTGTTTGAGGTTTGTTTCTTTTAAACATTTATAACTCTATTTTAAATGGCTGTTTGGATACCAGAACAAAATTATTTTTAGATCCGTTTAGGAGCATGTTTTGGTAAGCGTCTTGTTTCCCAGATCCATTAAAGAGCTTTCTGGGGAAGCTGTTGCCTCTCAGCGCTCCCTGAAGATGTTCCCGAGAGCCCCTGCTAGTGCATAAAGCTCTGGAAATGAGCAGATGAGACGATGATTCATGGCTGCTATCCTAAATGCATTGGGAAGCAATTAGGGGTGATGGGTGATTGGGATACATTTCAGTGAAGAGCCGCAGGAATTGTTCTTGAGCTTGGGGCTGAGTGATCTGTGCAATCCCAGGTACTAAAGATCCTACTAATTCATTCCAGCTGGTGACTAATTCTTTAGGATGCTGATTACAGCTAAATGGCTGAGAAGAAAAATGCTTTGAGAAGTATGTAGATAACCTATTGAACATGAAGTATGTCCCTATAAAATTCTTGGTTTGAGAAGAAAAATATAGGACTTTCGAAATCTGACAAATGAAGCCCTGTTAAGCATAATATGTCAACATTTTCAAACCAAATAAAGTTAGAATTTGGTTATTTTTCCTCAAGGAAACAAATTTAGTTTCAAAATGAATCAAAAAACACTAATTTAGTTGCAGACTTCTTAATTCATAAGAATCCTTCAGACCTTGGACATGCTGTTTTTCAAATGTCACCGTATTACACCCAGCTGTATGGAATAGCCTCAGACAGGCCACCGCGCTCTGTGCCTCAGTTTCCCTTTAGCGAGGCTTTTGGCAGTGCTGCAGGGGCTGTGGGTGCGGATGGAGGCAGGGACATGACGTGTTTGGGAGCCAGCAGTGAGCTCGGGGCTGGGGCCAGCCCGTGCCCCTCGCCTGGCAATGGTGCAAGGGGAGAGGAACCGCGCTGGTCCTGGCTTGGCACCTTGGAAGCCTGAATTAGCAAAATGCCTGAGAGTTTTCCTCCTCTGATTAAAAAGCGTTCTGGATTTTGGTATTTACTGCGATTTGGCACAAACCCTCTTCCTGTGGCGTTGTGCTTGTGGCTCCCGGTACATCTCTCATGGCTGTTGGTGTGGTTGGGGACCCACCCTGAGCATCCTGGTCTGTTGCCTCAGCTGGGCTGGCAGTGGGGGGGCCCCTCCAGCGGGGGCCCCTCCAGCGGGTCATCTGCAGCTGCAGAGCTGCGTTTTGAACCAGCCCAGACACAAGGGCTCCTATAACCTCCTAGAGTTGGAGGCCAGCATGGAGCACCACCACCTTCCAGCCTGGCCTGAGGGCAGGTGGAAGGGAGCAGATTTTCCCTCTGTTGCAGATACAGGAGTGGAAATGGAGAGTTGGAGGGGGGGCTTTTCAGGGGCACATCAGCTCCCCGCGGTGCTGCTCAGCTTGGGCAGTTAGGCAGGACAATAGTCTTCAAAAACGCTAATTAGGTGTCTAATCTATCTAAATAATTTAGTTTTTTTAATGGAAGCAGCTGAAATCTGAGGTCACCATGTTCTACCTGCATCCTGTCCCAAGACGGAGATGGACACGGACAGAAAAGCGAACTTCTTTCTGATATCATGCTTGCCCCTGTCCTCGCACGCTTCCCAGCTGCTGTTCTTTGGAAATGCTACCAAAAAAAATATCTGTTTTGTTTTTTTCTTTTTTTAAACACAAGCTGCATTGATGTGGAGGCTTTGTAAGGGATGTGATTGGGAGAATTTGCTGGAGTAATTGCTGAAAGGGGACCTCAGCCCTAAGCCCGATGCTTTGAGCTTAGGCTCGTAAATCAAAAGGCACCGTGTAGCTGATGTGTATCTGGGTAGCTTTAAGGATCTCCTGTAGCCTTGAGAGGCTAGCCCAGCCCTAATTGCTACTTAATTTCATTATCCATCATTATGGGCATGGAGCTGCAGCCGAGCCCCGGGTGCTCTGCACCGCATCCGTCTGCTGCCACCCGATAAACCCCCGCTGACTCGGCTGGCTGCTGCTTGCCCAGGGGCCGAGTGGTGGGAGGGGGCTGGGTCTGCCCCATTTCAGCTTTGCATTTTCAGGGGGAATTGTGAGCAGGGCTTTGGAAACCTGTTTGGAATCTCTCGCTTTCTGCTCTGTAAGCTTTGGTCCTGAGCAGGGCAGTAGCTCAGAGGGAGTGAGCCCGCCCGGGTCTCTGGTTATGAACATCCCCTTCCAGTGGGAAAGGCCAGGGCACCCACAGACGGAGCGTGGTCTGCTGGCGGAGTGGGGAGTGGGGTGCTGCCGTGGGGTGCTGCCTGTCCTGCCGGGCCCCCATCGCCCAGTGAGCCCAGCAGTGTGCTCTGGGCACGGAGGGGCTGCGGGGGCTCTTGCACAGCGTGATGTTGGCGTTGGTTCCCTGCGCTGCCCACCCAGACCAGTTACGAGGTCGCTGCAGGAACTCCATGAAGTGCAGATGCAGAATGTTGGCAGCAGGCAGTGGCTCACTGGTGTCCTAACGGAGGGCTGCAAACAGATTTTGGGATGTCATGTCTTCGTGGAAATCTGACATTCCTGTGGCCCATGATGCCCAGGTCTATGGTTTTACAGTAGCTATTGAGAAGTGTAAACTGTATCAGCCGAGTTGAAGTAGAGCCCCATGATAATAAATGCTAATGGACATTGAAATTTGCATAGACTGCTGTTTGGGTTGGATATGTGGATGATGAGGTATTTGCAGGCTTTGGTGTGGCTGCTGTACGAGGTGCCCCTAGGGCAGGGTCAGAGCGTGTGTCCCACCGGGAAGCCCGGTGGCTGCTGGTTTTTGGGGTTTATGCATTGAACTGTGGCTTTCCTTGCCAAGCCACCAAGCTCGTCCGGGGCGTGTGAGCCAGCAGCGAGATGCTGGGAGTCGATGGCTCTGTGCGGGGTGGCTGCGGCCGGTGCGTGCCCAGCACGCGTGCCCTGGGGCTGGCAGCACAGGGGACCCGAGCACAGGCAGCGCTGGGGGCTTCCAGGGGCTTGGCCACTGGGGAATGGGGTAGAGACCGTTTTCTTCAGGACCCTCATTAGAAAACTGAGACACCCCTCCTGGCGTTTCCTTTACAGGAAAGCGTGGCTCCGTTGGAGTCTGTGGAGTGTGCCCCGTATCGCTAGTGACGGTATCACAGCGCGTTACAGACAGGACCTGGCTGCCTGTAGGGTGGCAGGGGGGTGGTCCGGAGCGGACTGAAGGTAGACTGCAGGGAGGAGTGGGGCAGGGTTCACGCAGGCTTTGTTCTGCTCTTAAATCAAAAAGGCAGCACGGACTGAAATGCATTTATTCATTTATTCCTCAGACTTTCACTGAAGTGTGGAGAAGGAAAAGGCACTAACAAGTAAATTTCAGGGAAGAAATTAAAATATATGCAAACACAGATGTTGCTTCAGGAGAAATTTTTGAAAGTTACATTTTTTTATTTTAAATAAATGTGAAAATATGTAAACCATTTGCAACTTGGCAAAACTCAACAAGCTGTGAAGATTATCAGCTGGACCATGAGAAAAACTGACTTTCTTCAACAGTAGTTAAAAAGTAAAATGTGAACACCAAAAGAGATGGGGATTGGGGAACATGATGAATGTGGACATAAATGGGATTTTTTGGTTATGTTTTCCTGCTTTCTGTTTGAAAAACACATCAGTACAGAAAGCTGCTAGCTTTTAGACTGTGAAAGCTTGTATTTCCTACTCAGTCCCTAATATCTGAGATGAATGGTAGGGGCTGAGTATCCTCCCAGAAAGAAGAGCGGTTCTGACAGCAGGGTGGGAGGGAGTCCAGCTTGTTGGTTTGAGTACGATGTTGGGATGGGTCTTGCGTTTGCTGGGCTTTTTATTGCAAGCTGCTTTTTTTTTCAGTTATTTTTTAAAGAACTAATTAGAAAATCAAGCACATTCAACTCCCACACATCAATTTGTCATGTTCTGCTTTGCCACAGTGATTTAAATACCGGATTTCATAATTTCCCTGTGATGCACAGTCATTTTACAATACAGGCATCTGCCTAAAGCAGGAAAGCATTATTTCATTAAAAATACAACTGTGCATCAGAAGAACACAGCAAAGTGTGTGTAATAACTTGTTTACAAATAGAGCTTTACCTTCTGACAGCTGTAAGGGAACAAGGATAGAGTTATTTTTTAGGAGGACAGAGTTAATTTTTGTACCTTAAGACTGAAGTGAGGGTGGGATTGAGAGCTGAGCTCTGAGCAGTGTCCCAGCAGGCTAAGGGTGTGTTCCCCTGAATGTGAGCTGTTTTCTTTTTTAAAAATCTGTATCCATTAACTTTGAAAGTAGTTTCAGCAGTTTGATGTAGAAGAGACTTCACTGGCATTTCTCTGATAAATTATGCATATAGATAACAATGTGCTATATAGGCTTTGTGTGAGGGGAAGAACAGTGACGCACAGCCAAATGTCGCTCACCATTCGCTTAGTCTTCATGTTTTACATCAGAGCCTAGTTCAATTTTGCCATTAGTTTCTAAAATCTGCCATGTCTGAAATCCCACATGTTAACAAGGACTTTTTAACAATGATATGTTTTTTCTCTTTCTTTGTGATGTGAATTCTTGAAAATGAAAATTAAAAAGAAAAGATGAAAGTTGCTTCAGTAAATTTACTGGAAGCAATTAAACTACAAACACCTTTTTTAAGATTGCAGAGAGCAGATAGTATTAGCAAACTTTTTTTTTTTAATTTTCCCCCTTCACTAGCTATGTTTTCCTCTTCAAGCAAAAGCTTAAACTACCAACAGAAGTGATGGTCTTTTTCAGAGATTTTTCCTCATCTAATTGAGCATTACTTTTGTACTTGCATCTTGCACACAGTGTTAAATCCAGTCCTCTGAGCCTGAAAATCTTCTGTAGGCTTGAAGGTCATTAATTTTAATTAAATGGAACTTTTTTACACTTGCTAGAAAAATGAGGATTAGTCTCAATAAGTTTCATTAAATAAACAGAGAAAATTAAAATTTATAATACATCTCTGAACAGATCTGAAGTCATCTCATCAAACACCAGTCAGCTGGCAAGCCGGGCACGGCCTCGGCAGGACGGGGCGAGGGGTGCTCGGTGGACGGGTGCAGCAGCTTTCAGCAGCCGAGCAGCACGTGCCCAGCCTGCGGACGGCTTCCTCGCAGGGTCAGCAGTGGCTTCGGAGGAGAGGGGCTTCGCTGTGGCCCGGAGCAGTGTGGCCATTGCCCGGAGTTAAACTGCTCCTCGCTGGTGGCCTGGGCCAGCCCCGGGGAGGGGAGCAAAGGGGTCACGGTGTGAAGCCCTGAGAATCCTGCTGAGGAAATGGCACGCGAGGGCTGCACAGGATGGAGGACAGGTCTTGCTGTGCTTGATTTCGGTATCTTTCTGAAGCCTCAAACCCCCTTTTCATTGCAGTTGAATGAAACTCTCCTTGTGTACTTGTTCTACCCAGCTCGGGCTGAAACACGGTCCTGAGGATGTCCTCAATGCCCTGCGCACGGTAGTAGCTGTGTTCTGCAACGCCTGTGAAATGAGCTGGATGTTTTTGTAAAATAATGGGTACGAAGACTGTTGGATCATGACGTTTTTAACTTTGACAGTGCTGTTTCCATGCGAGGTGGACCTGGCCGGGTCCTGGAGCAGACATCTATCAGCGTGAATTGTAGCTGGTTTGCTCTCGGCGTGTTTTAGGACTCGGTGACTCTCTAGAAGGGCCTGACTGCTCTGGTTTTCTGACCTGATTTCTAATGCAAGGGTGTTTTTTCTTCTGGGTTGTGAGTGTTCAGCACAGCCTCTCCTCCCTCCACACGTAAGCGCGTGCTCCCATCCCCGATCCGCTCGGGTCTGGCTATCGGTGAGGGGAGGACGGAGCTCAGCTCGATGCTCACAGCAAGAGGAGGAGACTCGGTGCTGTACCTGCCTCTGCTGTCTTTTGTGGGAGGGGTGGCTGTGTGCAGATTACAGATAGACTCCGGTGTCTAAAAACAAAAAAACCAGACTGGGAGGTAGTGTGTCTAATTTTCCTGAGGTATTTATAATTATTTAAAAGAAACCAAACCAAAAGCCCTCTCCCTCCCCTTGCAGACTGCTTGGAGGGAGCAGGCTGCTGGGGCCGGCAGCCGGCACAGCCAGGTGACTCGGATGTGCTATTTTCCATGTGCTCTGAAAAGTTCCTTTGCCAATTTATTCACATGGTTTGAATCGCTCCCCCTAGGCTTGCACATACTCCTTCATTTCCAGGCGTGGGGATGTATCTCACGGACTAGCGACTCGTTTGAAATGGTGCAGTTGCAGATGCAGTGGGGAGGCTCGCAGGGGTGTGCACAGAGCGTTAAATTCAATACAGCGGACCAAGGCTGAGAAGCCACGTGTCATTCTGCTTTGCTAAGGAGAAGCTAAACGGTCTTTCTGCTCCTCTAGTTGTTTTGCATCTCTTCAGCCATTCCAACACTCCCCCATTTCTCTGCCTAAGGGATCCTCTTACGCATCTTCTGTCCGCTGAGGTTTTTGATGGCTGTGAAAATCAAAGCATTTAAATATCGGAGATTGGATTAGCACTACAGAAGATGCTCTTCCAGTAAAGCCTGTACCTCAGCTGCCAAATATCCTTTCGCTTTAGACTGGCACAGAATAGCTCCTCCTTTCCTTTTCACTTTGTGTTTGGCATAGCTGGTTTATTTGATTAATAATATACTGGACTTGATGCAAATTCTTTCCTGCTGGGAATTCTTGAATATCCTTCATGTGAAAAGGTCTTTCAGCACAGTAGTCTAGAAATGGTCACTCTTGCTGGTCAGCATGAGGGCGGGTAGCAAATATTTTGCCAAAATGAAAAGATAGAACAGGATTAGCAGAGTATGCTGGTCACTTTACTTCAGCCTCTTTTGGCTTGAAAAATGTCTGTAATAAGTTTCCTGGTGAGGTCTGATATTACCTTTAAAAGAAACAAGCAGCTGGTACAACCTGAACAGCTCAATGTCATCATGGAACTTTTTAGTAATGACGTTGCTATTCTTGGATAATAAATGGACCTCTCAGCACCTTTGCTGTGGGTGACATCGCGGGCAACATCTGTAATTCTGCACCCTCCTCTGGCACTGTTTCCACATCACTGAACTAGCTACCAGCAAGAGCAGACTTGTATCAGCAGTTTGATATTTATATCTTTGCAGGGAGCTTGTGTTTGCTGCTATCATTTGTCTCTGAAGAACAATATCTGTAGTACAGGAAAATACATTTTCTGCCTGCCTCCTTTGCCCCCATTACTGATGTCATCTGCAGCCGGCCATCTCACAGCCATCTTTCTTTTTGTAGCACCATCTATTTCTACATTTTTTTTTTTTCATTAAGATGAAAAGGAAAAAAAAAAATGGTTGTGGAGTTCCAGCTGAGCAAAAGGTGAAACAGCTCTCTGCAGCCTTAGGACAGACCTGCGCGGGTGCCTCTGGGTCGGGCAGGGCTGAGCTCCGAAACGCAGCGCAGCGGGCACCGCGCAGCCCTCGAGGGGCAAAACGGGCCACTGGGCTCAGAAAGGTCTCATTTCTCGGGCACCCACAGAGGGGAGCAGACCCGCTGCGCCCGGTGCTGCCTGGGCAGACGAGGCTCAGCGTGAAGAGCGTGCGGAGTTAATCAGTCAACACAATTCCTTCACTGAAACCGCCTGGGCCACGGAAACCTCGTGCAGAGACAGGGGCAGAGTGAAGCTACAGTAAATAACGGTGCAATGGGGCTGGGCTGTGAAGCAGTTTTAGATTCCTTTTCTCAATTGGAAGGGTCAAGGCGAGGAGCCCGGCTGTTCCGCTGCTGGCTGTGCTCGCTGGGGCACAGCTGCGTGGAACGGTTCCTCATGCAAATGCATGCTCTGCAAGGACATTTACTCTGTTAAAAGGCTCTCTGTTAACTTGTCTCTTCTTCCACTATAGGGGTTTTCCTTTAGCTAAAATTTATACTTTTTAAGCACTACTTGCTTTTTAAAGTTTTTATGCAAAACTGAAAATTTTAGGTTCTCTTGAATGTTTTAGTAATTTTTTCAGTAGAACGAAATTTGAAAATAATTAAACTGTGAATCTGGTGAATCAAAGCTATCATCTGAAAATGCCAAAACAAACTGGCTTGAGTTTCTGAAAGATTTAAAATGTTAATTTAGTAAATATTTTGATCAAGTCAAATCTGATTGATTTGATTTATTACATCTGGGGTTTTTTGGGTCGAAAGGGATAGCCAGTTTCAGATCAGTTATTCACTTAATTCCAGTTAGGATTTAATGTCTTAATGCTAGAGATCTATAAGCATGTCCAAACATTTCTACTTGCAACAGGTAAAGTTAGGAATTTATTCGGAGATAAATACTAGGTTGACTAGAATCCAGTTAGTTTATTTTTTGTCTTTAACTCAGCCTGTCAAGCTGCTGATTTGCTGCCTTTAAGTCTTGCTTTGTCTAACGTTAAAATAGCAATTGCTCCACAACAGAAACAGGGCAACAGTCAACTATCAATAATCAGTAATAACAAAACTTTAGAAATGCAAATTCATTTCTCTCCAACTGAAATAATTTTTTCTAGAGTAGCTTAAAACACGTCATAAAGTACAAAAAGAAAAGCTACAAAGCCAGGAGAAAATTCATCGTGCAGGGTGGCACCTTCTGTGCTCACGTGCAGGCGGGTGGGCTTCGCCCCTGCGAACGGCTCCTGGGTGTTTGGGTCAGCAGATTCACCCTCGGAGAAAGGGAATCTTGGAGGAGCAGAAGGAACTAACGCGATAAAAACCGGTGTTATCTTCTCTGTAAAAATGGGGCAGTCGACGTCGCCAGAAGAAAGGAGAAAAGGGGAGCTCTGCACTGAGTGAGGTGCCCATGTGCCTGGCACGGGGGTGGGGGGGCCGTGCCTCTCCCCGGCTCTGCCTGGCCCAGCGCGGGGCTTCCGTCGGCAGCGTGCGCCGGCTCTGAGCGGGGTTGCGTCGGGAACGGGTAAGCGGGAGCGAGCTCACTGCGTGCCTGTCCGCACAAACGGCGGGGGTGATTCAGCTGTGATGCCTCAATGCCTTTCAAAGTGGCATCTCACTTAAGTCAGGAAAAAAATGGAATAGGAAGCAAGGCAGAGGTCTGCAGCGGGGTGTCAAAGTATTTTATAGAGCCAGAGGAAACTATAAAACAAAGCTGAAAAACCCTGACAGCCAGAAGGAATGGACAGCCTCACGCAGCTTGCTTGCTGCTAGTGTGATTCAGCGTGTCGCCTCTAAAAACACATTCCTTCTGGAATCTAAATGGGTACCATTGCGTTTTCAGCTAGGAGAGGTAGATTTTTTTTTTCCCCTCCAAGTTTACCTGAATGGGTGGATTTTTGAGTAAGCAGTGCGCAGGGGCACGAACTGCTGCGTGCTCCAGGTAGCATTCAGGTGCCTTCCCGTAAGGGTCTGGTCGCTGTGCATGGAGCACAAAGTCATTCCACGGCTTTGGAGATCTTGTGAAGGTACAATAATTTTACAGAGGGATCACTAGAAAGGCTAAAANGTTGAAGGCNTTTANAATGAGGCTCTCTTCCTTCAAGTGTTACATCTTGTATGAAGAANAGAAGCTGAAGCGCAGCCTTTGCCGGGGAGGACGGAGGTTTCCGTGCTGGTGTGACCTTGCCAAGGGGCGGATGCTCTGCACGGGGCTGCGTGTGTCAGAAAATCAGGGGGCAGCTGAGGGGCAAAGAAAGCCGAGGCTGCGGGAGGAAAGCCAGTTTGGCTCCAGTCTGGAGTGTGGCATGCAGCCAAGAAGCAGGGGGGGAACAATCCAGCTTTTAATTTTGTTGATATAACGAAGTCATTAATTTTGCTACAAGTTATACTATTTAGATAGGGAGAAGTGAATGCAGAAACCTAGATGCAGCCTTTCCAATGTCATTTGAAGAGGGATTACAGGTTTTTGGCCTCTTCAGTATGCTTCTGTAAATTTGGGCAGATTCATTCTTGGCATGACTCTATTAACTTACAAGTGTTATTATCAAGAGTACCAAAGTGCCAGCAAGCTGTGTATTACAAGGAAGCCAGGGACATACAACAAAAATGATTAAGGAGCTTGAAGAACTTCGAAGGAAAGATTAAAAGAACAAAACGTTTCAATTGGGTGAGCAGCAACCAAGAGTGGCTGCAATAATCGGCTGCTAGTGTGCGAAGGGTATGAGTGCCAAGAAGAGAACATCATTTTAAAATGGATTTAACTAGAAGCAGCAGAATAAACCATGAGGCATGCATGAGACCGTTTTTTCTTTTAATGTTTTGAGCTGTTGGACTAGAGAAATGTGTCCAGATGTTTGCCTCTGGCTAGGTCACCTCTTCAGGCACCAGAGGCCAGTTTCCTTTCCTTGCCTTTCATGCACTCTCCTCCTGGCTGGGTTTGGATGTGTCTTTTAAAGAGGACCTAGCTCTCTGCTGTTGGGTGGTAGAACCCCTCGGACACAAGCAGTGTTTGAGGATCTGCACATAAAACAGAGGTGACAGTCTCCGAGAAGCCCAGGCTCAACTGGCATTGATGGAAATGAGGATCCTGAGGGTCTAAGCTGTCTTTGAGAAAAGCACGCATGCAAATTACTTAGAGCTGAATACCCTGGCAGATGGCAATACCCGGAAAGGCATTTATGTACTTAAGGCCAGGATCTAGGCAGCACTGTCATTCACTAAGTTCCTGTTCAGTTTTCGCATAATCCTGAGGTTGCCTTCGCATAAGTCCTTACCTGGGAAGCTTGCACTGGTGGGCATGTCAAAACCACCTAAACCTAAACCTGATGTTCACTGGTTGCTCAAAGTCCTGGATCAAAAGTAAGTCGTGCTGACACTCACGCTTAGCTCAGCACCCTTCTCCACCCATCCACTGCAGCAGTGGGCAACAAGGCAGAGAGCACCCTGAGGCAACAGCATTGCAACAAGGCTCGAGTCTGCCTGAGCACTCTGGATCCTGTGTCTCGGGGGGTTTTTGAGAATCCATCCTCAGAACTCGTGGGGGTGAAGATACACTGTGAAAGCCAAAATCTTCTTCAAATAGGTACAGAAACTGCTGGGTCTAACAGCACGGTACAGAGCTTTTCCCCTTTAGCAGATGTGTGCAGGCAAAAAAGGCCAAGCACACCAGGCACGCTGCTTCCCTCATCAGTGGTGATGGTGCTCCTTCGGGAGCGTTCCAAGAGCGGGGGAGCGGGCAGGACCTCAGGCAGTTGGTCAGCGATGCTCAGCTAAGCGCTCGGAAGTGGCGATGCGTAGAACTGCACCTGGAAACCTCTGAACCATGTTTGTTTATGAAGTTGTCTGTAATCTGCAGCAAAACTCGTGTTTGCTTCACAAATTATATTGGGAAAGTGGAAGGAGAATGTCCTAACTGCCGCCTTGTAGGTAAACGTGTTCTTCCACTCATCAGGGTCCCACCTTAATTATCAGCATTGTTTCCTCTTGGTGTATTTCAAAATTGTGGTTAGGGGTGAATTTGGCTTTAACATAATTAGTCTGACAATTAAAGGTTTGTAAGGCACTTCAGTGAGAGAGGCAGAGAGAGTTCAGAGGGTGTATGAAGGGGCTGTGCTAAAGTTTCATTAATAAAAGACTTTGAAAAAAAAGAGAGAAACCCCACAGTATTTGAGGACTGGAAAAGGGCTTATCCTGGAGAAATCCTGTAGGGTGTCTTGGAGATGAAATCTGTGACTTCAACCAAACTGCTTGTGCTTCAAGATGTGCAAAAGTCTTCTCGTGGGTATTTCTGTAACAGTTACGTTCTGCCCACATCTACCTCCTCTCCCCATCAAACCCGGGCAGTCTGGAGCCCTGTATAAATGCTGGTGCCCAAGCTGGATGCACCAGTACTTTCTCCTTCNTGCAATACCCTNCTTCTGCTACTGATACAGTAAATATTGAGGGATGCTATAAAGGAATGTTCCCTTACCTGATTTTATTTTACCAGTATGAACTCAGACTGCAACTATGTATGGACAGCTGATGAGCTGAGTATAGTTTCAAGTACATGCAGCTAGCTGTTTTACACTCTAACATTAAAGCATAAAAATCCCATGCTAAAATAGTATTGTGGTCTTCATAACAGAATGGCAATTCATTGAAAATTGCTGAGTTGGACTAAAATATCAGTTTCTACTGATCCGATATACAGGTTTCACTATAAAATCCCAGTGTGTAGGGTAGGGATCTGTTTTATGGCACCTGAGAAATGGCATGAATGCTCTGGTGGAAAGATATTACACTGTGGGGGGAAAGTACCCACAACACCCACAAATACCGATCGGTCTGACTTCATGGCTTACCCAACAGAATCAGCACAAGATGTATTCTATACCTATAATGTGGCCAGAAAATCCTTCCTGTGGATGGGGTGCAAATATTTTACTGAACCAGAGAGGAAGGTGGGATTATCGTGAAATCCAGGGTATTAGCTGGCTGGCTTTCACTTCCTCACCGCCTGCTCTGGCACAGGGAGATGCTGCTGGTATTTGAACAAGTGTTTTTGATAAACGGGGTCATTCTTAGGCTGGGATAAGCCTGGTGCCTCTGCAGAGAGCAGGGTAAAAGCTGCTTGTTTGTCTCTGTATGACAACAGCGCGCTTTATGATTCCAGCAACCAGAACGGCAACGCCATTCGGCAAAGCAGCTTTTATTGCTTGGTTTTTGTTCGCAGCACTCTTGGAGAGTGCCCTGGGCGGGTTGCTGGTAGAGCAGAGAGTGTTCGAAGTGTTGCTTTGAGGCTAGGCGCGGAGGGGAGAACTTGTATGGATTTATAGCTTTTAGGGAAAGCTTTAATGAATACCTGTTGTATAGCACAACCTGATCTACCCCTTGGGCACACAGGCGGACTTTCAGAAACATTTTTCAGCCACGAGAAGTCTGTCAGGAATGCTCTGGGGGCTGCCAAAAGCCTCCCGAAAGGTGACAAACTCTACCGGAGGCAGGAAAATCCCTTCAGGCTTTGCCAGCAGCAATGCATCAAGGGCCCTTTGGGAACCCTCTGCTGTTGACCAGAACCCTGGAAGATGATGTGTTTGACAGCAGCCAGCTGAGTTTGGATGTAGTTGTGTTGGACACTGGCCAGGCTTTGCTTGTTGCTGTGAAGCTGGTCAGTGGTGCCTCCTCGCACTCCTCCCACCACTCCTGCGTCTGTGCCAGCAAGGCGGTGGTGTGCCCTGGGGCACCGTTACTCCGGGTCTGACAGCCTGCGGGATCTGCCCGGTGGCTGTACCGCATCCCCTGCCCCGCAGAGCCACGCTGCACTGTCCTGCCAGCCGCTCTCTGCTGTGGGGGACCGATGAAACCACCTTGCGAGCCTGTCCTGGCCACCCGGCTGCCAGCTGGGCTTGAGGGAAATGGATGTAGGTGTTGGAAGCCCTGAATGCCCCATTCAGGAGTGCTGATGGCAAGAGTCTGCCAAGAGAGCCCGTTACAAACCCCGAAGCTGCCAGCGCAACTTCTCTGGAGTGCCAGGATGGGGATGTTGCAGCTGACACACAGTTTGGCTTGTGAGTAGCTTTTATTGAGTGTAAGAGTAATCTTACAGTTTTAAAACAAATGCAACTGTAAGGAAGCAGATTTTTCAATTAATTTAAGCTTTTGGTTGTGGACCTAATTGCTCTAACAGCGCTGCTGTGTATACCAACTGTCTGTTCTGGTCACTTACTGCTTTGTTTGCAATAAGTTCTTGCAAAGATGAGGTTCATATGGCATCTTATATAGAAATTATTAGAAAAATCTGCTACTTGCTATTTTTTGCTTTGCTTTACTACTAAGTAAATGAATTCTCACTCCACAAAAGCAGTCACCAATGTACTGAAAAAGGTTATGTTCTTAGTGTTCATTCAGAGCTAAGACAAGTACTTACCTGTGGCTTTATGTTGCATTAAGTGTATTGCTCGATAAAGCTGAATTGTTTGTTGGTTCTTTCTCATTTTGGAGGGGTCTGCCTAGGACTAGCTCCACAGATCTTACTAGTTGTTGGCAACTGCAGGAGACCAAAGGCTGAAATTAATTTCTGAAATCAAATGAAGTATGTTCATAGCTTTGATAAAGATTGTTGCAGAACCGCATCCCATTTATCAGCACACACCGCCGCTTCCCGTCCTTTCCCCCTCCTTTGCTCAGAGGAAGGTTCCTGTAAATCCCTAAGCTGTCTGTATGAAGTCCCCAGATCAAGTGGCCATAACAACATGCCCAGGTGAAGAGGCTTCTATTTAGTGTAGATTATAAACCCTCCAAGGGAATGATTGCTTCGCCAAATTCACGTTCAATGCTTATGACACCGCTTCGTGCCTTTGGTGTGCTCCTGCTTGCACTGACAGACAGACAGACAATAATGCAAACCAGGCAACGTGTTGGGCAGGCGATCTTTGTGTGCGAGCGTGACACTCAGTTCATTCAGATGCTCCTCCAGAGCATTTCCATGTGCCTTGCCGGGTGCTGGTGGCCACCAAACCGGTGAACCAGAAGCAGCTGGTGGGAGATGCTGACCATTCAGCTCCTGCAGGTTCCTGTGGCCACAGGCTCTGATTCAAAGGTGGTTCCGCATCCAAGAGCTTGGAGTTGATGTAGGTAGATGCGTTAAGCTCTCAGACACGTTAGCCTAATGAGCTCTCCAAATCTGGGAGAAGCTTTGGATTGAGCACAGACTGGGAGTTACGCTCATCTCCTACCAAAGAGACAGCTTTAGTGAGCCAGCCAGCCTGGTGTGTCGCCCCATTCCTGGTGTGACTGGGACCTCAGCAGTAAGCAATGCACCGTATTGTTGTTTTCTCTGGATATTCACTTTCCCTGACCCCGGGGGCTGTGTGTGTGCCTAAAATGATGATGGCTTTAACTGTTTGCACTGATGTGCATAAGCCTGATTATGTGGCTCAGTGCTTGGGAAGTGAGCGCGGGGCGAAGGGAAGGCAGCTGTGCAGTGAGAGCATGGGGGATGCCTGCTCTTGCATGTCTAATTATTATGCCTGTCGCAAAGTTTACTGAATTTTGGCCTCTGGGGTCAGGGAGCTTAAATAAATAAAATCTTCAGACCCGGAGGGAAAAGAATATTCTATAATGCCATAATCAGTTTGGAGAATGAGCTTTTGCTGCAGCTTCAAATTGGGTCTTCAAATGGTGGTGCGGTTAATAGGATTTTACATGTGCTGTGAAATTCCTGAGCCGATCTACGCTGTTGTTTGACATGCAAAGTGCGATGTTGTCTTTTTATTAGCAGGGCTGCATGTCTGACATATCTCCGTACTAGTGCTGTGGATAGACATCTTAAAAGCCATTTGTAATCAAAATTCGGAGCAGGATGAGAAGAGAATTAGCTGCCTGTCTAGTGCTTTTCTGTTTATCTCCAAATGTCAGCACTCTGCACTGGAAGTTTTGATAGGAAGGCATCTGCTCGTAGCAGAATTAGCAGAAGAGAAAATTGGGGTGTGGGGAGGGAGAGGGCTAATTGAATCACGCTGCAGTGATAACAGCTCTGGAATATGCTCGTGGTAGGTCGAAACAAGTAAGAAGTGTGAGGCGCAGCAGCAATGATGCACGCCGACCTGCAAAGAGGCCCCTTGTAGGAAGTCTTGTATTACTGAATGCCTGAGGCAGAGGCTGAAGATAGTGATTTCTGTGCCTTAGCTCAGAACGAGGAAGGCATCTTGCTAACGTAGCTGAAGACGAGCTCACACCCGTCTGCTGGCCTTGAACTCAAAGCTACTTTCCAAAGTGGTCCGGCTACAAGTGGGTGTTTGGGTGGGGAGGCAATGGCAAGAGCGTTGCTATTAATCATTTTGATTCTTTGTGTGATGTTTTCCATGCCTTACACTGGAAATTCTTTGCTTGCATATGTACTGTGTGAGATTTAGTGATATGATGTCATCAGCCTCACGAGCTTCAAAAAATGGGAGGTCAGAATTTCACGAGGTTCAGCTGCTGCTCTGCATTTCTGCAAAACTTGTGGTTCTCATTTATTCTATGATAAATCCACAGGTGTATGTTTTGTACCCTTTTTGTACTTTGAGCTCCTCTCACAACAGTGTTCAAACTTTGGGTGGTATGTTAGCCGCTTGCAGTGCCCTGGGAATAGCACCTGAGCTCTCTGGTCTGCCTTTTGTTTCAGAAGTCACCAAGATCTGCTGGAGCAGCTGTCTCTGTGTGTGTAGCTCTATTTTCCACGTTTTATCTGCTTAGGGAAGGTGATGACTTGAATCCTGATGTAGCTGCCTGATAGCTTTCAGAATACATTTGAGTTAAAATAGCATCTGTGGAATAAGGCACATCTTCAGAGTGGTCGAAGAGGCTACGGTTGATAGCGTGTTACACACTTTCATAAGATTTTGGGGATTCAGCTGTGAGCACCAGGTTACTGGTGTTCTTGATAGGATCTCTGAAAATGAACTGAACTCGCCGTAACTCCTGTGATGAATCTAATTCAGTAGGACCCTTTGCATACTTCAGGACCCTTATGTACTTGTTCTCTGTAGAGTCTCATAAAATACCATGTTTCTGCTCTTATTTTCCTTCTCTTGATGTTCAAGGCAAGAGTAACATACACTTAGGGCACCCAGGCCCTATTTTTCAATTCAGCAGGGTGATTTTCTCTTTAGAGCTCTCTTTCAACTGTGCATGCCGTTTAATAGACTTGCAGTAACTTCTATATTCTTTGATTAGGCTTGACCCACACGACATCAGCTGCTGTTACATAGATGCGAAGGTGGGGATTGAGTTGATTTGATATGTTGTACCTTACCTGTCGAAAATGTGTGTATCTGCAGAACTGTAAAGTTTGAGGTCTTCTCTAGGTCTTTGTCTGCGGCGGTGTAAGTAGCATTTGTTTCAGGACTGAGACGCCCTGGCAGAATCAGGGTGGGAAAGTTTGTTGTGCTTTCCTGGTGGGTGTGTTGTTGGGAGTGGGCATTCCGTCTCCGATCCTTTCCCCCAAAGCCAGGAACTTGTGCTGAATAATCTCATACAGTCGTTCGCTGTGCTGTGGCCAGCTGTGGACGGTGCCGTCACACTGCAGGGACCGCGGTACGACGTTGCGTGGCTGGGGACAACGCAGTGGTGGTTGCTCTTCTGTTAAGGTGACTGCAGAATGCGCAGCTCCAAACCTGCTCGCTGAGCACTTTTCACAGTGTTTTGTCACTGTTCTCACCCATGCAAACCTTGTTCCTCTCCCCGTGGCTTTTCAATCCGCGCTCCCAGCAGGCTGTTTTATTTTTAATACCTGTTCAACATCGGAACCTTCTCACCGGCTTTTGCGATCCCTGGTAACCACGCCAGTGGTGCTTTTTTTACCAGGAGCTGAGAAATGCCAACACAGCACTGAAAATTTTAACGTTCCAACTGTGCAGCTGTATCTGCTCAAGTCTTCATTGCATCCCTGAGCTTCATCTCTGGCTGTTCTTTCATGGCTATATATTTCATTATTTAAGACACACATTCTTTGACCAAAAATCATCATCTCGGTTCACTTGAGTTACAGAACTGTGCTCTGAGCCTCACTGGATTATGCCAGACAATACCCAGGCTGGGAGAAGTCTCCCCCACCTCTCCTCTCCCTGTGACGGCGAAATCTGCAGTCAATGGGACATCTTTTTCGTGCTTACATTTTTGTGCTGAGCAGCACGCATAAAACCTCCCCAGCATCACCTCTAGCATGTTATTAGCACATTCTTCTGTGCCTGTGACCCATCCTTGTAACAGCAGAGTGACTCTCGTTGTTGCCCTTCGGTCGTGCTGATTGCTGTACTGCACAGCAGACGCTCTGCACAGAGCAGCACCGGTTGCTGTCTCTGTCTCCCACCATCTGTCAGAGAATTATCTGTTCTTTGCTTGTTTTCCTATTGATCATGCTGCTGGTATATATAACGTTATGATCAGCACTCTCTAGGGAGGGTTCGCTGCTGCTTCCACCTTCCTCTCACCTTCTTTACTACCAATATTTCTATCCTGGTAGCAAAAATGGAAAGAGTGAATAGAAAACAAGCTTTTTCTCTACAACCCGTGGCACGAGATTAAAATCTAGCAGCAGGAATGCTATTTGATCATGTAATTGGGTAAGGGCTGTATCATCATAAGATAAGCAGAAAGGGTTAGAGCTGCTTGGGAGGCGAAACCTGGCTCTTTGAAAAATGAGAATTAATTTGGGAATTAAATTGTCTTTTGACAATACTTTTTTCAATTGACCTTCAGGAGTGCCTCTTAGACAAAAATTCTTAAAAGTATATTATAGAACTGAAACCCCAAAATGCCACCTGAGGTTTTCTGTCCTGCAGGATGAATGTTACTTAGTAGTATTCTGTTCCTATGCAGCGCACTCCAGAGAGATGATACTTGAAATCCTTTGGATTGCATTTAAACATTCATGCAACTTTGTTGTAACTCGCTTTATGCACATCAGTCCTGCTTATTTCAAGTGCTGTGGCCTGGGCTTTGCTCCATGTGATGAGGTTGCTCCTCCCAGCGTGGCTAATGAAGGCTACCAAGGCCCTGTGCATCAGCTGGTCTGTATGAACACAGGACGAAAGCATGAGGAACTTCAGCTAGTGCACTTTTCCATCAATTTGGGCTGATTTACCTGTATTCTTTCATGAAATGAGGGTGTTCATGCAGAGAGATACCATGGATCAGTTCATATTATGTGTTACCCAAAGTATCTGACTTGTGTGTCTGAACCGTAGGGTGTGAGTCCCTGAAGCTCATCAGTATTGATTGGTGCTGAGCAGGATGCAGGAACCCCAGCGATCGTTGCCTTCCGCGGGCTTTAGGACACTTGAGAAATCCCAGCTATATACGAGCTTTTTTCTGTGACTCCTGATTGACCTAAAACAAATGAGAAACATACAACTAGAAGATGACTAAATTAATCTTTCTCTTCATTTCCTGATCTGGTTTTACTGATCTGTCCTTGAAGTGAGATTTTAAAGAGACAACCTGGTGCAGTTATTCTGCACCTACTGCTGGGTTTGCTGCAACACTCCAGGGAGCGGGCAGTCTACTAAACGCTGAAAAGAATAACAGCATCAGCTATTGGAGAGGTTGCTCTGGTTTTGCAAGGACTCTGAGAGGTGCTCCAATGCTCCAGGCTGCAAGCAGGCACGCGTTACGCAGTCGAAGAGCCGCCATAAGGCTTGAAGGCTCAAACTGGGAAAGCTGCTGCTTTGGACAGCTGCTCTGTCCGAGTCGGCGTGCATCTTTGCGCAGGTGAAGGGGTGCATGTTATGCAGAGATCGTGACCAGTTCCAGCAGATACCCAGGACGAAGTGACCCCCTGCCACCCCTAAGCTGCCGGGATGTGCCTTGGGAAAAGGAGGAAGATTCTCTGCTGACAGAATTACTTTCACCACAGTGAAATACCAGTAGTGAGTCTTAACTACTCCAGATGTACAGATGACATGGAGCTTAATTTGAAGGATTCGTGGTGAGGCAGCATGACAACAAAAAATCGCTGCTACAGGAAAAAAGCATCTTCCATGTAGTGAGACCTAAACAGAAGAGAGAGGAAATAAAACCAGCAAGAAGCTTGTGATGAAAGGCCGGGTCAGCATGCTGACAGCAGACCCACAGCACTCCTGCTAGTGATAAATGTCAACCGGCACGCTGTACCGGACCCTGAGGTCAGAGGTGGCTGTGCTGCAGGTCTTGAAGGAGAGGAAGGACAACTCGGCAAAGATGCCCAATGGTTGTGAAGAGTCCTTCTCTGCGACGGCTGGAGAGAAGCAAGTGGGTGTTGAGTCACAGGAGCGGAGCGGCTGGGTTTGCTCCTCCAGCACATCACCCCCAACCCTTGCCATGGGCTGGACCAGGGGATGGCCCCCTCTGAGACTGGGAGCACTGGTGCAGGGTGGCTGTGCCCAGCGAGGGAGCAGACGGCTCTGATCCCCCTGTGCGGAGCCCAGCCTGCGGGAAGACATCAAAGCGGCACAGACCGTTCAGCCAGTGTCACACTGCCGACCGCGAGCCTCGAGCGGAGGGGGGATCACCGTCCCTGAGCCTCAGTGTGCAAGGGGACGAACTGCAAAGTCTGGCTAGTGCTGGAGAGAATCTTCTCTTGTTATCATGGCAATGCAATCCAATAGTCATTATTACTGGCACTGATTATTAATAGCAAATTACCTTTGATTATCCCACTGCAAATTGCAACTGAGAACACTTCCCTATGAAATCTTCTACACCTGGCACCTGGAGCACAGTGTGGGCTTGTCCCAGGCAGAGAGAGGGCCTGCTGGTCTGATTTTTTTAAGGTTATTGGTACAAAAAGCGATTTTTACTATCATTTTTAAGGTTATCTATACAAAAGTTATTTTTACAGTCTCTTTTACTCATCTATTTTTATTTTGTTCCCAGTATAAGCGCTGTACAGAATAAAGACTCAGACTCCTTTCTTCTCAGAGCTTGCAAACTAAATGGAGAAGAAATATTAGGCCTTCCTCCCACAAATGGATTTGTAAGATAATTATAGTACCATAAATATACTTTTTAGAAAACAACTGCCCATAAAATTGGTATCAAACCATTCTGTTGCCATTACAGCTATTTGTAATTTTACCAGCTTCAGTTCATTGAAGTGTTAAGTGACAGTGAAGAAGGGAGGGGGAACCATGGAAATTTTTGATAGTATTCATTCCATTATTCATCTCTTATTTCTTACGTGTCATCCTGTGGCAGAGCTGCTTTTCAAGAATGTGTTGCCCGAGATGTTGAGCAAGTGCTGAAAAAGGTGCTGTCACTTTTCTGTGGCTCCCGTGCACGTAGGAGTTGCTGCAAATCTTTCAGGAGGAGCCCTGTGCTCTTGAAAATGAAATGGAGACAGACAGTGTTGTTTCATCGGGTGATCGAGTGTAAATGTGATGAAAACAGTGGTGAAGAATTAAATTCTGATGTACGTGTTTAACCTGCAAAAGGTGCTTGTCTGGAGACAGTCATACAAAGCTGTCTTGTGCAAATGAGTTATAAACCCAAATGAAGTAGTGCAGTCGGGTTCTCTTCATGTGTCTCATGGGTTAGGATTGATGTACAATGACTAATTAATGTTACTAAGAAACCGCAGGAGAGGGTGATACAGGAAGAGTGTTTGGGAAGAAGTTTTTTTGAAGAAATAAGACTAAAATCTATCTTTGCCAAAATTAAGGGAGTCAAACAAAAGATTGGGCTTAAAAGCTATGTTTTGGATTTTTTATAGCAGGAATTTCTCACTTAAGGTGTAAAGAAGAAAACCCCTACAACTCAAAAATGTCCAGTGGTGTTCTCATCTCTCACTGCAATGAACAGGAGAGTCATGATCTTGTCCAGCATGAGTGAAAGCTGCTCACACAGCCACGAGTGCTTGTAAAACTATGGGAGCATTGGCATGGAAGTCCTGTGCAATGCTGGAGGTGTCGGGTCCCTTCCTGCCTACGGCATTGGGGTTTAGCTCGTTAGGGGTTTAGCAGTGGGAGCTGTACTGACCTTTGTTTGTCCGTGTGTTGTCATCTGTTGTAGTGATCCTACTCCTGGTGAAGTCAGGGAGAGCCTGGATATCGACTGCGATTTAGTTTTAGCTTCCTTAAGGGTTTTTTATCATCTCAAGGTCTGAATAACAGCGTTTTGATCTTGCTCTGTGGGGACTGACCTCCTTGCAAACTAAATATGTGGTATACAATACAGATTGTTAAAAGAATTAATTTGAACTCTGTGAGGAATATTGCTCTCGGGAGCAGTGGGGAGGAGCAGCAGTCTCCCAGCTGCCAGGAGTATCAACTCCTTGCTGTATCACAAGTTCCTATCCTTTTTATTTAACCTGGCAGCAGCATGAAAGGATGGGAGAAAAGAAAAAACTGAATGCTCATCTCCTCCTCCCGCTTGCCTTTAGATACGTGTTTCAGGAATGATTTGTTTCTGCACAAATCCTGGGTTTTATACCTTCTTATTAAACAAAGCCTCCAAATAAATTTGAGCTGCTTTCCT
>Ga0065711_1034090_pt1 | contig 24325 bp, 17 predicted proteins | sample Hoacrofraction12_FD_59098 | JGI IMG/M metagenome (GOLD analysis project Ga0065711, IMG submission 59098) | Hoatzin crop microbial communities from Cojedes, Venezuela - Epithelial fraction 12 v2 (version 2) | ecosystem: Host-associated > Birds > Digestive system > Esophagus > Crop | place... | reverse complement strand
CTCCAGGTGAGGTCTCACCAGAGCAGAGTAGAGGGGCAGAATCACCTCTCTCGACCTGCTGGCCACGCTTCTCCTGATGCAGCCCAGGACACGGTTGGCCCTCTGGGCTGCCAGTGCGCATTGCCGGCTCATGTCCAGCCTTTCGTCTATCGTAGGGTGCTTGTTTCTGTGTGTTCTTGGAAGTGTGCATATACATTGTAAGCAGAGCTGAATAAAAGGCAACTTTTCACAAGGCTTTGCAAAGGGAATTTTCTATAAATATCTGTTTTGGAATCTTAAGCTAATTATGTTTTCTGTTCAGGACAACTTCTCTCTCTGGTTATAATTAAGACTCTTCACTGGACTCCAGGAAACTTTTCATCTAATTGATATGAAAACATTACAGAACCAACAAAACATATTTATAATGAGAATACACATATTTTTACTTTCCAAAAGCTGAAACTTATTTATCTAATGCTTATGATATGACATTCTATTTTTAATTGTCCTTTCTTTCTTTTTTTTCTTTCTTTGTATTTTTTTTGGCAAATGCCTCACTGGACAATATTAGTACTGTTGATTTCATCTCCGCTTCTTAGTGTTGTCATGGGCGACATATTTTGGGAATTATATCACTGAATAGGTTTCAGAAACAATTATGGAATGACGTAAAAATTAATTACAGAGTAAAACCTATATGAGATGTGTATATATAAGAATAAAACATAAAAATTACATTTTTTATAGAACTAGTTAAAACATGAGAGCTGCTTCTTGTTTCCTTACCCTATTAGTTTTGCTGTAGTTTTGAAAAGAATCTTTTGCTCTTTTGTTTCAGTGTTCTAGGGGATGAAGTAATTGGAATCTGGTCCAGGCATACTGAAAAAGCTGATGTCAACTGTGCCTGCGTCTCTCACTCGGGAATCAATCTTGTAACAGGCGATGATTTTGGGATGGTCAAACTGTTTGACTTTCCATGTCCTGAAAAATTTGTAAGAGCTGGGTTTTGCATTGTTACAAGTACTGTTGATATTATGGCCATGTATTTTTTTCTCTAGAAGTTGTATAATGGAAATATTTCATTCTCTAAATTTGTAGCTTCTTAAAGCATCTGTGTAACTTTAGCTCTAGAGTCTCATAAGCATGCTTCACCTCAGAGTTTCCCTACCATTTTGTGCAGCAGCTCTTGCAGGTGTTCTGTTTGCCTGCCAGTCTGCATTAGCATAGTGCCTTCATACTGAAAATCTCCAAGCCCTTAGTTTTATTTATCCACATCTCCAGTCTCCATTTGACAGATGAGGAAGACAGCTGGTAGTTTTAGTCCTGTCTGTGTGTTTCCGTGGATGAAGAGTTAGCAGATTTTTTGCCAACACTAGCACTGTTAATTTTCAGGTTTTGAGACTGCACAGTGTAAACCGCTTAGTTATAGGGAAAGTCATTTTTTCTGTCTTAAGAATTTTACACAAAATTTAGAGGTTAATCATGTGACAAGATCTGTTTCATTTTATTGTGTTAGCTTGACCCAAGCTTGACTTGTTCCCAAGTAGCAGGCGCTATCTGATTTGGTGACAGTTTAATCTGCATTGCAGCTCAATAGTAGTTCTCCTTCAGGAGATCTGTCACGTTTGAAAATCTATATAACGTTCTGAATGATATTAATATGTGATGCAATAAAAAGATAGATGAAAACATGCATGCCTTGTTTGATTTAGGAGGACACAGAGTATTTAGACTCTCTCATTTTATTGTTGCCGTCTTTTTTTTTCTTTTTTTCCCCCCACCCAGGCAAAACACAAACGATTTTTAGGTCACTCTGCCCACTTAACTAATATTCGATTTACAAGTGGAGACAGATACGTGGTCAGTGCTGGAGGGGATGACTGCAGGTATGTATCCTCTCTATTATTGTCAAAAAGTACGCGGCCGTGGACGTGGACAGTCCATAACAGTATAAAGCTCAAGTTCAGAGTCTTCATCTTTTTATCCATGTGCTTGCTTTTCTGTTTGTGTGTAAAGAAATGGATGTTTGGGACGAAATAAATAGCCCAGTTGTTAATCTAAACAGTTAAGAGATAATAAATTGAAATGTTTACACCTGTATTCAGAGCATCATGCTTTTCACTGAATTTTTTCTTTTGACTGTATTAGCCATTTCTTTTAACAATATTGTAGTATTTTATATGTCATATTTAATATCTTTTTGAAAACATAGCTTATTTGTTTGGAAATGTGTGCATATGCCTCATTGAGAGAGACATGGAGACCTGCAAAGAGGACGCTGCATGAAGTACCAGGCATGAAATACCCAGGATCGCAACGTGACGTTCTGCTGTGCCCTGCATGCGTAAGAAATGGTGCTGATCCAAGACGGAGAGCAGTCTGTCTCTGAGAGACGAGTATCTAGAGTCTGTCAGATGGATGGACCATAACCAATACGCTGAGGCCGTTAGATTTGCTTCGGTATCGGATAATCCGGGTTTGTATCACTCACTGCCAGATGTTGAAGATGCAATACGTGGATAAAAGGAAAAAGTGAATTGTCAATCAATGTACAGTTTCACAGTAAGATCCTGGGATTTTAAGCAAGAGATGTTATTTCTGACCTAGTGCTGTACATTGATCTATTTTCGGGATGAATGTTTCTGCGGTAAGTTTTGGGATCTGAATATCATAGGAGAAAAGAGTATTCCATATTTTATTACCAAAAGAAACCATATATTAACTCTGAAATATATAGTATTTTAATAAATGTTTAATTATTATAGTGGAAATGATATTTCTATGACTGGCCAAAAGGAGACATCATCTGGTGAAGCAGAAGAGAAGAGAGCCGATTCCTTAGGACTTCAGTGTTTCAGTATGTAGAGGCCTGGGTCACAGTCATGTCTGGTGAGAGCCATTGGATATGCATGATCTTCATGGCTAATTTAGTGTTTTTGTTGCACTTAAACATTAAATTAGTTCTATGAGCAAAATAGATTTGCTCACTTTGCGAGTGCCTTGCCCACAACCTAAAAGTCTAACTCCGATTTTTGCCTTGTGAATAAAAGTGTTCTCAGCGGAAGAGAGATTATTGCTGTGGTACTTGACTGGGCTGTTAGCCTCTGTCCTGCAAACGTGGACTAGGGTGAGGGTTTTGTAGTCTTCATAACCGATACAGCTTGGGATGTCACCAGTTGCAAAAATAGAATTTCATAGCAATATGAATTGATTTTATTTTCTCAGCGTCATAGGGGGAATTCAGAGAGAATATAAACTTTCCAAACGTTGTATTTTGTATATTTGAACTTTTTAACAGAGTTAGGACTAACTGGGAGAGGTACTCGGATTTCTCTCCCGATTGTAAAAAAATGTCCAGTCATATGCTTCTGTAGATGGACCTGCTGTCACCTCTAGCGTAAGTGCATTTATTCTATCCTGCAACGTAACTGAGACTGTAAGCTGAAAAAAAACGTTTCAGGGGTAATGAAAACCTGAACAAAGCTGTGTTTTGGGTACAGGTGAGGAAGATTTCATCAGCTGTTTGTCTAAATCATGTCATAGAGATGCGTTATGGACTGAACCTGTTTTTTTAATTGGTGCAGTTTATTTTCATGCAACGTAGAAAGGCACAGAAGTGACTAATTATTGGCACTGCTCTCGTAATGACATTCTGCTCTGAACGTAAAGCTCTTTCTCTCTGTGTGAGCTGACATTGCTTTAACAGTGGCATTTGTTAAGGTCAGTCACTAGGCTTTGGTATTATTCACCTCTTGCATTCTCTTATGCCAGATAAAAGTAAAAAAGAAATAAACCTCATCTCTTCTTGTAAGCATCTTGTGTGCATGATGGTTACAGAGGGAGTGGGAGGGCTCACACGTAGAAGAGAAGGGGGAGAGAAGTTAATGAGCCAGACTTCCCTGCGCTCCTAGGTCCGAAAATGCCTGTTATGTGCTATAGAAATCTAGTTACCCAGCGGTCTTAGATAATAGATTTTATATAGCAAGCTGTAAGAAATATTTGTTTTAAAGGGATTGATGAACTGAACAATTACCAGGTTTCTCACATGATGGTTCTTAGCAAAGGCTTGCCAGTCATGCAGCTGCTATTCTACAGGAGCAAAACCTCTGTGGATTTGGTCACGAGTGCGCAGGGAGATCTTGCCGGGAACATTTTTTACTTTAGGGGAATTGCGTAGCAGAAAATTCAGATTAGACCTGATCTGTCTCATAACCTTGTTGCCTGCCTGCCAATGTTACATGAAAATTAGTATCTGGCATTTAAATCTCATCTACGCCAGAGAAATCAGTTGCGGCATGCTGTTCTGTAGCTGTGATTCTGCCCCTTATTAAAGGCAGCTGGGCAGGACTGCGTGACTTGAAGGAAGATTTGTCCTCCCTCTGTTTTAAAGTTGCCTTTCAAGTTGGATGGCTGTGAAGAGCTCCCTCGTGGTCTGTCCTGCTCGGGCTGCCAGATCAAAGTCCAAGTTCTTCTCCCTTTTTCAGTTTTCCCTCCTAGGCTCAGTGTCTCCCAGCCTCATGATTTTCTGTAGGCCTTCACCCGGTGGAAGAGGTGTGTGGGCTACCAAGAGGCTCGTTCCTCAGATCCCCGTTGCTGGTTATGTCCTCCTCTCCTCCCTCCCCCCAGCCCCATCGTTGGTGCTGTTCCTCCCCACTGGTGATTTGTCCATGGGTGCTTTTGCCCTGAGGAGTCTGAAATGGGAGGTGCTGGGGAGGAGCTGGCGGGTGGGCTGCAGCAGGGCTGCCCTCAGCTGATGGCTGCGGCACCCGAGTCCGAGCCTCCAGATCTCCCCGCTTCTTCACTCGCTGCCAGACCTCACCGTGCCTGCGAAGGGCTGGGGTGGGAACGGGAAACTGAGGAACTCCTCAAAACAAAACTACCAGCCTGGTTCCTCCTGTTTGCTGGGTGAAATGGGGTCAGCCAGCTGGGAAGGGTCAGGAATGCCGAGAAGAGGAGTGAGTAGAGCCTCAGCTGCAGCTTCCTTCCTGAGGACAGCGTGGAGCAGGTTTTGTAGGACAAGCTGTGATTCTCTGCTGAAGAGAACAGCCGGCTGTAAGCGTGGTTGAAGACGGCGGCTTTGTGGTCTGTCTGCCTGCGATGGTGCTTGTTACTGTGCCTCGTTCGCTGTTTACATTAAATGCTACTGTAGTAACTTGCTCGTTGTTGCCACCCGTGCTTGAAGCACGCGTACGTGGGGCAGACGGCCTGTTGGGGTGGGGAGTGGGGCTCATGACTGGGTGCTCAGCAGAGAAGTCGGAGGATGACGTAACCCCAGCGGACAGCTCAGGGGAGAAGCCGGCGTGTGAGGGGACCAGTGACAGCTGTGGGTGCGGCAGCGGCAGGGAGAGGAGCTGTGGGCAGGAGAAAGCCTCTGCTGTGGCTGTGCAGCACCAGGGAAGGGGAGGCAGAAGTTGTTTGAATGTACTCCCTCACAGTGGATGATTTCGTTCTCTAGCTTAATTGTCTTTTGAACTCTTTTTCTGGCTAGCAGCAAACATACATCTTTGGGATCTTTAAAGTCAGCACTATTTTTTGTAATAAAATCAATAAACTAGAGAACTGGTTCAATAAAAGCAAAATGACATTTCACTTAAAAAAAAAGTGTCCTTCAAAGCTATTGAAGTATGCTTAGAAAAAAAGAGAGTGGAAGAAGGAAAATCTAGCTCCTAGGAGCAAACAAAAATTAAAAGCAAACACATTTAGAACTGGAAATTGTCATGGAACAGGAACTGTGAGGAACACAGTTGAGATTAGGACTGCGAGAACAAATTAGCCAGATTTATTGAATAATCTAGACTTGAAATCTTAATTTTTTTATTCTTAGGGAGGGAGGCATTGTATATGACTGATTTTGATAGAGAAGGTAAGAGATGGTGTAAAGCTGAAGATAAAGCATTTTGGATGATTAAGGCTGCTCTGTCACCTGTTGGCAGTTGAAGGGAAGCACGTGTTCAGAGCAACTTCTGACTTCACTCAGTATCAGGGCTGCAGTATTGGCAAGATGCATTTCAGAGCCTGAACTCCACACAAGCGGGGTTAATGCTGACCTGGGATTGTACCGTCAGAAAACAGACACCCTGCAGGCAGGTTACCTCCTGGATCTGGAAACGAGATCAAAATGAAGAACTTCAGTACCAAGAGCAGGACTTTGATAGTGCTGGGAGCTGGCTTAGATAAAACCGTGATCCCCTTCTTCCAGAGAGCCCTGGGCGTCTGCCCCTGCTCCCCGGCTCCCACCCGCCAGCGCTCACGTCTCCACCGGCACGTGGCTCCTGCGCTCGACCTGGGCACCGGAGCCCTTTACTGGGCTCGCTGGGCAGGCTGTGGGAGAGTCACAAGCGGAGGAGCTTGGTTTCAGATACAGCTCTTACATCGGCAAGGTGACGTGTTTCCCTGTTTGATTAACAGATATGACACACCTTAATCTTCAGTTTGGGGTTTTTTTAAATTCTGTTAGCATAACCTGTAGACAAACGTCATCTCGACAGTGTTCTGGACAAAGCGAATCATCCTGCAGGCTTGACAGAAAGGGAAGTAAGGTTGCAAGTCGCGACAGAAATTGCCACACCAGTGATTTCAACATCACTAGCTGTCTTGCATTTGCATGCTCTGCTGTTCTGATGGTTCTCTTGCGCTTCCTTGCGATCTGCTCTGTTTTCCTGATGCTGTAGCACCATTCGCTGTTCGCTCGTGGGGTAGAGACGTGAGCTTGCCAAAGCCTGCTCTGTGTTCTTCATACCGATGGCTGTGGTGTGATTAGACCCAGCCCCTTCCTTTGATTGTCTCCAGCTTCTGCCTTTCAGTTAACTTGGACCTCAGGCTTAAAGTCTGCCTATCTCGGTTCAGGAAAAAAAAGAGTAGTTTCAGGTGTGTAATTGCATAAAGCCACAATGGGTTTCCTTGCCAAAGTCATTCACGAGTAACTAAAAATTAGTAGGTGGGGTGGGGGAGGGGGATCTCCAGTCTTCCTGATGCGAGAACAGGTAGCCGCTCTCCACCCCCCTCTCAGGTTGCCAGCAGCACACCGGTCATAACCTTGGGCTGGTTTTTTTGTTAACCGTTCAACCAACAATCCAACCAATTCACTTTTTCTTTGGGTTAAAAAAAAAGAAGAAAAAAAAAAAAGCCATGGAATACGTGTTCTCTTTTCGCCCCTGGTGTAAAAGAAAACAACAAAACAAAATGTGAGGTCTGAGCACAGCGACGACAGGCAGTTCTCGTAATTTCCACTTCTTTTTGAAATTATGGAATGTTGCATGGAGGAAACAGTAGCAGGGAACCAGTAAATGTAAACCCGGAGAAAAGGCGAGAGAAGGAAACCAAAGGAAAAAGAGGAAGGAGCGGTCGTAGACAGGCAGCGACAGGACCGGAGGCCTGAGGCGGGTGGGGAGTCACCTCGCGCTCTGGCCAGCACCAGGTTTGGGTGGGGGGCCGGGAGCGGCGGGGCGCTGCGGGGTGCAGGCAGCCAGCGCTGTGCTCTCAGCTTTGGTGAGGCTGCAGCTGCTCCCGTCCACCGCTCCCCGCACTCCCGTGCCTTGGGGCAGCTGCTCAGCGCTGGGGTGCAGCGGCTGGCACCGAGCAACCGCTGCTGCTCTGCAGTACGGAGAGCTCAGGTGAAAGAGTTGAAGGGTGTATCCTGGAATGCTGCTCATCTTTCCCACATCAACCAAACATGGCAAGGCCAGGTTGGATGGAGCTCTGAGCAACCTGGTCTAGTGGAAGATGTCCGTGCTCATGGCAGGGGGTTGGAACCAGATGGTCTTGAAGGTCCCTTCCAACCCTTACCATTCTGTGATTCTATGGATTGTTAGAATAAGTGTCTTCTGGTTTATCCGTATTTTAGTTTCCTGTGCAACTGGGTTTAAATGTGTTCTTTAAACAAAAAATATTGAACCAAAGAAGTACTATACTTTAGAAAATCCTTCCTATCCAAACGTATCCGTTGCTGCCTCTTTCATTTTTTTGCCGTTGAAGGATCATCCACCAGTTCTTGGTTGTGTGCCCAGCCACGCGGAACGTTTAAGACGACAAGAGAGGAACGCTGCATCCTGGGTGTGTTCCGCCTGCCTTGGGCTGTGGCGGGGGCAGGTGTCTGCAGAGGGCACTGCCAGTCCTGCGTGAGCTGGGTCTTCCTTCGGTGGTCCCTTGGCTCCTGGCCTCCACATGTAGGTGTAGTGGAGTCAGGGAAGGTGGATGTAAGGTAGGCTTGTGAATATGTAGGACTAGAAATAAATTAGTAAAGTTCTTTATTTTTATCCCGTAATAAACCATGACAAAAGAAGGAAGTAATTGACTTCAGGTAAACTTTATGTAAAAAAAATCCAAGCTCATTACAGGTGCTGCGTAGACAGCTGAACGGGACTTGTGCCTGCAGTGACTCTTTGTGAGGAACAGGAGATCTGTGTGCAGAGAGCCAGGCTGGTGCTTCTCCGGAGGACAGCTGAGGCAGGGGCAGGAGGGGCAGCACCTTCCTGGTGCGGGGTGTGGCGGGCTTGCTCTGCCAAAGGCTGAATTACGAGTTTCCTGAGTTTCTGTTGCTTGTTGCGGGGTAAATTCAAGACCCTACCACACGGTTTCGCCCGTACTAATACGTATCTTGCGCAGTTCGGGCACAGATGTCATGTGGGAGCTTGTTTAGAAACAAACAAAAAACCCCAAACCCAACCCAACAAACCTCAGACACGTTTGGTTCATTAAAGATCTCCCCAAAGTGATTGTCGTGTTCGTTCCAGAGGTGTAAAGACGTGTCTGATTCACACCCTTCTGTGTTCTGAAAAGCAAGCTAGTTGTACCTGCTGAGCTGTGCAGTGGGCCCAGCTTCACAGGTGCTCTAAACCAGAGGATTAACGCCGTTGGTGCGTGATGAACTCCAATTGTTCGTTAGCTTTCACCATTACTTTTCTTTTTTCTTTTTTTTTTTCAGTTCCCACAGGAGTCCTTCGCCCAACTCCCCCCCCCCAAACCCCCCAACAAGTATTTTCTTGAATGCGGCGGCTGTGAGAGGTCAGCCAGCATGAACCACAGCCCAGCTGTCACTGCGGTGAGCTACACCGCGAAGCCGCTGCATGGCGGGACATTGCTGGAAAGGAACTTTCTGCTAACTTAGTTGCAAATTCTTGAGATTGGGGAGGAGGGCGGGATCCTTCTGTGCCCAGCAGGGAAAAAATAGGGTAGTTATTCTTCCCAAGAGGCAAAGCAGCTAAATAGCTTTTTCTAGCAGATTATTTAAAAAAAAAATCCGAGTAGGTGATGTGCAGCTGTGGAGCTGTGAATGGCGCTGCCATAACGCTGTGCTTTTTTTCAAATGCCAGTCACACCCCGGACACACTCTGTACTGCATTCTTTGGAATTTAATCGATATACCTTCTAAAGAAACTCCAAGCATGAACACAGGCACAAATTGCATGAAAAAAAAATGGTCTTCTGTACTTTTGTGAAATGTTGGTGCTGTTGGGTAGTACTTTCCATGTTTCTGGTCTATTTTTCCTTTACTTGCTGCTACTTTAGCATTGTGTTCTTAGGTGTGAAACAGCTCTCTTTTTTTTAAAAAAAAAGCAGTATTTGGTAATTATAAGCTTTGTTTATGCTTTTTAGTTCAGTCATGGGTATACAGCGTATTATATTAAATAGCGGAAAAGCTGCATTAGTAATTTGTGACGAAAGTTAATGCATTTTTAATGTCAAATTTCACATAAGAACACACTCAAGACCGCAATGATCACTCAAAATAATGTAACGATCTAAGTAAAGGCGTTAGGACCATTCCCTTTAGAAATGCATACGCTTGTAGCTACGGGGCTCGGTTTCTTCACCTTCTCTTTCAGCAGAGAAACAGCAGCAGCTTGCCTGACGTGGAGCACTTGTACGGCAGGTTACACAACACCGACGCTGCTGGAATTCAGCACTGGAGGTAGTGTTAGTTTTCCGCTGCCCTTACAAACTATTCTCTCCTCATCTCACCCCGGAAAGGAAAACAGCTTCATGGTGGCAGCTGTGTCGGAAAGGGGCGGCTGAGGAGGGCATTGGGAAATTCTCGAGAAAAATCATGGAATTTGCAGTCTTTCACCTGGAAAATCCAGTTCAGTGTTGCTCTGTGCAGTGCAAGGGCCCCTCCGCCCCCCCGGTGGGTCACCTTAGGAAAATATTGTACTGTGGTTCTTTTAAGCTTAAAATCCCATTGTCCGTTCAGATTTGTTGTGTTTCATTACGGAGTGTGTCAGATAATCCCTTGCTTTAACAAAAAAAAAAGAAAAAAGAAAAAAGAAAAAAAAAAGTATCTTAAACTAGTCCAAAGCTATGGTCATGTATTACTGTAGTAAGGATCATGGGTTTAAGTGTACTCCATTTTGGTTTCCACCATAAACATCTAATCCCTGTAACAATGTTGTATGTTTATTTAAAGTATATATATATATATATATATAAATGTCAGATTTTTTGCATTACTTAAGATTTTTTTAGATTTTGAATATGAACTTTGAGTACTTTATTTCACAAAGAAAATATTAAAAAATACTTTCATGGAGTGTTAAGTTTCAGAATTCAAGACTATATTTGTCAAATTTAAGTTTCAAATATGTAGCTAACATTGTTTTCTGATATTGAATGTAAATACTTGTAAAAAGAAATTCTTTTGTATATTTTTGTGAAAATGTAGTTCCCCAAAACATATGAAAGATTTAATAAAAAAGTGCATTTATGTTACTGCTCACCACTTTTCGTCATTACGATACCACTTAAAGGTAGTTGTGGTCACCTCCTGGGCTGATTTTTGCAATGATGTAATTCCCAGGAGCTGTCTCGGAGGAGGCGATGTCCCAGCCTGCCCAGCAGTGGCGTGGACTGGGAGAAAAAAGGGTCCTGCAGAAGGTGAGGCAGAGAGGTGCTTCCTGTCTTCCTGGTACAGACAGAGACATTGGAAACCATTTCTTGTTGAGTGAAGTGGTATTTAATTTCATAGGCTTTTTACATGGAGCAAGATATCATTAATTGTTTTATTGTTCTTGCCTGGGAAGCATTTTTGTTCCCTTGTCTTTGTTTTTTCCCCTGATCGAGAAGGCATCAGGGGTGTGAGGACTGTCCCATGGAAAAGAACTGCCCAGAAGACCAACCCTTTTCTCTCTCTCCCTGTGAGCGGGTGCAGGGTCGAGTCACTCTTTGCTAGGACATCAGTTCCGTTGTGTCCATCATACCAAGCATTTGCTGAACAAAAATTATGTCTGGTATGATCCAAACACAGGAATAAGCTTTCTGAGACCTCCTGATGATGCACTTACTTCTTCAGCGCACCTAATCGCAGGCAAGAAAGAAACATCACCCAAATAGAACACAAAATGTGCTTTGAAAGTTTTTAATGGAATTTAAAGGAAAACTTTTCTTACACAGACATGTTCTTCTTACAGTGTAAAAAAAATGTAAAATTGCTTAAACTTACAAACTTGGAAAATTAGAGACATTTCAAGTATGCAATCAACCTCATTTTATGAAAACAATGTATATTAAAAGTTCAAAATGCATGAATTTTCCTAACATCCCGTGCCCCGGTGGTTCGTCATCCTTCCCGCTGCTGTCCGAAGGAGGCAAAGCCCAGTCCCCGGCTGCACCGCAATCATTCGCTGCGGGGAAAGAGAGACACGGTTCACGTAAGTAGCAGTCCCACCAGTCTGCGAAGAGCGGCGCAGAACCGGCTGGCGTCCTGCCCCTGTGAGGGGTAAGGCCCTTGCAGATGAGATCAGCTGGAGCGGAAGGCCCGCGTGCCTTGACTGTCCGTCTTTAAGACCGGCCAACGGCTGCAGCTCGGGGAAGGCTGCTGCTCGTTCATGAGGTGACGGACAGGTGAGGGGAAGGAGCTGTTCTGCCAGAAACGCTCCAAGAAACAGCGGAACATTTTGTTGAAAAGACAGCTTGGACACAAGGTAAAACAACGGTAAAGAAGAGCTGATGTTGGATTTTTCAGCTTTATTCAAATAAAACTCAGTAAACACAATGTGTCCCGGTCAGGATTCCAGTGACTCTGCCAGATCCTGCCTGCAGGGCACTTGTTTGCCGGGGTTGCATCATGTTCGTTAATGTTTATACTACTAAAAACAAACAGGACAGAGTTTTCTTTAAAAGAAAGATGCCCATAGTGGCTACCTTTCTTCATACAATCTTCGGGGTTCATCACACACGCGTTACTCCTCTGAGTAAAATTACCTTGGTGACATAAGTCACAACGTAGACTCTAAACCTAACCAAGAAAAACAATACGAAAAGAGCCTCACCTGGTCTGAGTTCGGGTCCATTTCAGGGCGTGGCGTGGTGGTACGACAACAGTTGGATGGTAGAACGTGCAGTCCGGTCTCGTACACTGGGTGTTAAATCTACAATGCTAAGAGTGAAAGCGTGTCAGAAGAGGCTGCTCGAAGCTGGCTGAGCTCCCCAGCGGGCGACGCTAGAATGCGATACGTGCACACCTGTAGTGCGGTGTGGCAGAGCTGACAGGAAACTGGGTCAGCAGCCACGCACGCTCGGGCACTCAGTTCAGCCCAAGGACAGGAGGGAATCCTTTTTCAAAAGTACTGATTAGAAACTGGCTACTCCAAAACTGCCACAGACGGAAGGTCCTTTCCGTTTCAGCCGCTCCATGCGCACAAGGCAGGAGCGGGACGCAGCACTGTCTGCGAGACAGAGGCACAGCCGGCGCATCTGGAAGCAGCGCCCCGGGACCCAGGGCTTTTCAGCGTCACTGGGGCTTGAAAAAGCACTGAACTGGCGAGCCCAAGCCCACACACGGACACAGTTCTATAGAACAGAAGTACCTGAGTTACAGACTCTTGTACTGTATCAATTATATACTCCAGGGTAACTGGGCAATCTTTGAAGTTCCTGTATACTGCAGGACATCTGAAGGAGAGTCGAGTCTGAAACCTATTCCTCCCATACAGGCTACAAGATGTCCTGCTCCCCTGCTGCCAGTGTCCTGGCTGCACAGTTTTGTGACAAGTGCTATAGCTGGCTGCCTGTTTGCAACTCCCCAGAAGCATCTGGCACAGGGATTATTTAAAAATACACTTTTCCAAAATTCTTTCCAAATTCTTTAAGTCAGTGCTTTTGCATATGCTGTTCCGGAGCTAAAGTTAAAATGTGAAAAGTAAAGGCAAAAAGTGTGAAACGTTGGCGACATTTCCTGACCCAAAGTAACAGATTTCAAGTATCTTCTAAAAAGGAAGGGAAGAGGTAGGAGATAATTCTTACTTTTGGGTGGAAAAATGGACATTCCATTTTCTTACACGCAGGAAAAAACTTGCAGAGCGGACTACTGGAGGATATAGATGGTGTGGGTAGTGGTGCTAATAGTAGACAAAAAAAGAAGAGGAAGTGAGCCTAGATCAGAATAAATTGCTTTTTTAATGCAGTTCCACACAAATCTAAATATAATAATCCTTCTGCAAGGAATTCTGTTTTGTAATACACCAAAGTCCTGCCAGTAATATGGGAAGCTTATCCCAAGGCACTAAGTGCATCTCATCCTGGGGTAGGGCAACACTATCAGGTGGTCACTAGCACCGGTTCTTCACCACTTCAGGACAGAAGGTGCCATGGCCATGGCAATACTTCCAACAGACTGAGCAGAGATTCTGGCGGGCAGAGAAACTCACCTGTTAAATGCAGGCAGCAGTGAGCCTGCTGGAGTTTAAGCTAACGGGGCTGAAAAGCATGGGCAGCGCACTTTCCAGGAACAGAGCGGAGCTGCTGGAAACGATGCAGGAGATCAGCCCGTCGGACCCTGCCTTCTGGCAAAGTGACAACACCGCATTTTGCTGTGACCAGGGGCCAAACCGCTCCCTAAGGATCGCGACTTCAGGGGAGTGAAGGCCCCGCGCCTTGGCACTGCTCAAAGCCTTGGGAATAGCAACCCCTAGTCCAAACACAGCTACCGCCTGCGCTGGGTAACCTCACCCCTGAAAGTCACCTCGTCCTTACACACAGTTAACTCCTCTGTCATTGGTTCACACAAAGACAGGAACCTCTGGTTTCCCTTTGTGTCACCAGCTCTTGGCACAAAATGCATCCCACTGAACAAACAAATCTAGGTAAACCTGCCAGGCTGGTTAACCCCTTCAGAAGAAGGGACTGACTGCTTATGCAAGCCGCCACTTTGGCCTTGCAGAGATTTCATAAGGACTCTTGCGTGAGAGCATTCAGGGATTTTTCTGATAACAGTTTTTGCAGTAACATTTGATTATTATCCTTCATCTAGCATTAAGAGTCAAATCAAACAAAAATTATTTTTTCACCACTGTCAGTTTCTGCTTCCAAAATCACTGCTTTCCCTTCAGCACTTTCATTTAAAGCTCAGAAAAGCAAGAGGTGCTCACCTGGTTTAGGAGATGGATGCGGGGTTCGTCGACTGGCATGAGTGTAGGGACAGTCTGGCTTAGTGCACTTTGCGTCGTATTTACAGTTTGGGTGGATGAACAAGCATTTATCAGCAAACTTGCAGTTAGGAAAAACTCTGAGGGAAAAGAAACCGAGTCATAAAGCCACACTTGGAGACAAACCCCCAAGCAGCTGCAGCAGGGCTTGCGCACACGTGTCGGTTCCCTCCAAAGCAGGGCACGCGGTGTAGCATGAGAGCTGTACACGGACAGATCCGTATTCATCCTCCCTGCAGGCACGCTCCGCGCGCAGTGTATAACTGAACAGCCGCACACCCAGCGGAGTTTGGTAGCAAGCCACTTGCTGCAAGCTCAGACACATCATTCTCAGGGCACAGTGCAGAGCAGCAAAGGCACTACGAATTCACACCTTCGCATGGAGGGGCACAGAATTCCCTGAGTAACATGGCTCATTCACTGAGGAGAAAGTGTTATTTTGAATTTAGTTATGTTGGATTTTAAAAGAAAATTCAAATGCCTGAGTAAACGAAGCTACCCAATCTGGTAACATATCTCTCAAAACAGAAATTGTTTTTCTAGACTGTTGCTGCTTGTGGAAGAGAAGCCAAAGGCACAGTGCACATTCAAGAGTTAGCCTGTGCCTTCTAGTAAAAAAAAAAATAAAAAAAAAAAAATCACTGCATTACTACGCAATGGCACCCCAACGTGTTCAAAAGCTTTCTGACAGCCAGCAGAAGAGTGCCTGTTGTTTTAAGAAGACACAATTCCACATCTCTAAGCAACACAAAACCACCATTCAGCATGCGAAACCGAGCCTTCCCCTGCAGGAGTGCAGCTGCAACTCTGCTCGTTCAAACCATTGCTGTGTTCTGACACACGGTAGATGGGAGGCAAACAGAAGGAATGACATGGTGACAACCTAGCTGCGATCCCTGCCTAACGGACTTGCACTGCCTCGGAATATTTACTGACACAGAAGGGAAACTCATAGCACCAAAATAAAAATAACGTGAAGTGGATGAGCTTTGTACTACTCACTTGCAAGGGAGCGTGGGGTGATGGTACACACACTCATCTCCATTTTTACAGGCAGGCCAGTACTTGCAGCGCTCCAGCACCTTCTCCTGTTTTTGCAGCACATTTAACTGTTCCATATCCACTAGGAAGGAAGAAAAAAGAAAAAAAAAACAAAAAAAAACCAAGCTGGGACCTTTATGATTCTATATGCAATTTGGTGTACACAATGTAGTATAACTGAAATTCGCAATATTTCCTTTTCTCTCTCTCCTTTTAACCCAGTTCTTGATAAGCCTCTATTAATCAAAAAAAGTCATGACAGTAAAAATTTATGTACAATCATATTAACTGAAGAAAATTTCCAAAACTACAAAGTGAAAGATGTCATAATATTGGACTAACAGCTGCCTTTTGGTGATAAAAGGTCAAACTTGGACTGTTTAAAAGCAAAATAAATTATTGTCTTCACAAATCCAAATTGAGGTGTGAAAGCCAAACAGACCAGATCTTGATCAGACAAGACAAAGATTCTTCAACTGAACCTTCGTTACAACTGTTCTGCTGAGCCATGTGGTAATAACAGCTATGCTTCCTTCCTCCAATGTATTTTTTACTCTAGAAAACTATTTCAAGAGATACAGTAAAAAAATCAGTATTTACACTGATCAGATCAGATACGATTTATTAGTATGGGGGCACGCACTGAAAAAGAACCACTCTCACAAAATTTGCTCGGACAGATACCACACTCACTTCAGTCACCTGAACCCAGACTCCAATCCAAGAAGTATTTTAAGAAATTCCAAGCTGAAACATTCAATAACTTCACACTTTACATATTTCATTGCACTAGTAAAAATGTGCCAATGGATATATAACATTCCTTTCTTCTTTAAGACTGTCTGGTATGTGTAGGATTTCTGAAGCCAGTGGGACTGAAAGGGCATGGACTTAAAAGATTTTGGTTTTCCCCCATGGTTCTCTCATAATTGTATTACACATTTACAGGTGGACCCATGAAATTTAAGTTCTCTGTATAGTTCAGAAAACTTGGATGCACTGCTACTATGGAAAAAAAAGGTCTTTTCATAAGAAAACTAAAAAAATTACTCCAAGCATGACCTTAAGGCAAGTATTCAACAGGTCTAAGATAAAAACAATATCCTCTATATTCTTCATCACCGTGTCAGCGTTCTAAACAATGCAAACATTGGCTTCCATGTTAGTCAACAGGTATCCTGAATATATAATGTTGAAGTAAAACCATATACTGTTGAAGTTCTGCTTTCAGAGATTCTAGCAACTTGACTCTACTAACACCTTACACTTAACAGGTTCACTTTGATATCACAAATCTAGACAGAAACATTAAGATTAATACAAAATGAGGTATTTTTTGAAATTCAAGGCATGGGAAAATGCTCATCATAAAATCTCCTGTCCATCAGCACTGGGAGAAACGATAATGGGTCAACAAGAAATCCAGATTTCTGGCAATGAAGACAAACTACATTTTGAAAAGAAAATAATGCAGAATTCACCAATACTGCGATGCGTGGAGAATTACATATCTGCCGAATTGCTCTAGTTTATCAAGATAACGACTTCTAAAGATATGGCCCCACTGAACTACCACATTTCATTTGCCTGAAGAATGTTCTAATTCGAAGAATAAACACCATCCGTTTGATTTCTTAAGAATGGTATATCCAAGAGGTCTATCCACAATCAAACCACCGCATTGTTAGATCCTGTTGATGAGCATAATTACCATCACAGCTCTCTAGTTGCCTCGTTACAATTTGCATCTGCTGTGCTCGAAGGCCTTTTAATCCTCTGCTGGCACACATACTTTGGGTAACTGGCTTTAATCCTTCAGTTAGACACATATCTTCCTCTTCTTGATCAGAAAGGTATCCTGGTGGACTAGGCACACCATCCAGTGTCACGATGAACTTGGGACTAGCAGGTTTCTCTGGCTGGGCCAGCTGGTCTCTGTCAAACAAAGAAATGTCATAAAAATATTTTTTCTGACTCTAGAGGTTTGAGTAAAAGTGAGCTGCACTAGTAACTAAAAAAGTAGTACAAGCTAATCTATGGAGAGTCACACAGTAACAAACCTTCTTTTACTACTACTACTAACGTACTCCAATCAACAGTTTGCCTTCTAGTCTCCCTGAAGCACGAATAACAAATACAGCTTCCAGTGGCATACAGCAGAGAATTTGGCAGGTACGTTTCAGTCTGTTGCAGTCTGCTCAACAGATAGATCCGAAAGCTCATTTACAGACACAGTTAAATAAAGGAAAATGATTAATCTTTTGAGGAATTTACAGTTTTGAGACAAAAAAAGTGAGAGTAAATACCATTCTTGGAATCACAAACCTTTTCACACACAAAACAGGGGTCTCCTCAAAAATACGGACCAGCGTATTATGAAACTGAGTGTAAAAGGTTTTATGGCTAGGAAGAGAGAATTGAAATACTGATGCTAAGAACTTTGATGCTCAGCCTGCTGGAAAGATCAGTCTAGCCTAGTATCCTGTATCTGACAGTAGTCAATGTGGATAAAAGAGGCAGTGTAAAAACAGGGATGCATATGTTTTCTCCAGTCTTCCGCTGTCCCACCCATTTCACCCAAGGGATTTCCTGAACGGCATGTGATTCTAAATATTTGGGAACAGACTATGGAGTTCTCATCTTTGACAAACAGTGATGGCGTAAACTTTGCTTCTCTATGAAGTCAGGCTAAAAGCAACTACAGTGCAAAACGCCTTTAAGAAGAGAGAAAAACACCACATTAAAAGCATCACTAGCCAGAATGTCAAGTTCAAGCAGTCAGAAATTGATCTATTGAGATGCAAAAAATTTACCACTCTCCTGTAGCACAGTTACAGTCTTCAACTGTGATGTTGCAAGGTTATCCTTTTCAGTTTTTTTGTTCATTGTTGGTTTTATTTTTAATTAATACAGGCTAGGCTGTTCAGAGCCACTCATGGAAGGGAAACACTAACAGTTTCTCAAACACAGCAGCCCATAGTGATGAAGTAAGCCACGTTGTTCTGAGCAGTTTTTAACTCTAAGAGGTAAGATACATAGAACTATCTGGTAGCAGGAACCATCAAGGCCTTTACCAAGTTAGGAGAATGACTGTGCACTGGCGACTATTCCTCTGAGGAAATGAAAGAACATGCACAACACATCATTTGAAGCAGACATGAACTTTAAATTTCTGTTGGCCAGTCTCAGCAGTACGGAGCCTTAAGTCACTAGCCCCACACGCCAGTTAACTGTTTGCTGGCTTGCAGGTACTGAGCTACCTGCATGCAGAATACGCTGTTTTCCCTCCAGTGCTGAGCGCTCAGCATTCACCATACTCAATATTGCATGAAAAAACATTTCTTAAGAAATGGAATCTCAGGGTGAAACAGGTATGCAGCTAAAGGCAATTTAAGCAAACTCATTACTTAACTAAGATTTCAGAAATCAGAACAGCTGTGGCACAAAAAAAAAAAAAAAAAGCCGTACTTTTCAGTTCCTCCTTCTTCTGTCTTACAAATCAAAGACATGCTCATGCTACAGTTGACCCTGAGAATTATCTTCTACTTAGGATTTCTGGGAGGTTTTTTGCCCCTGCTTTTTTACCTCTGCTATTCGATGTCAGCCCATTTTCCATGATTTCACACATGCTGACTGGACTGACAAAGCACAAGTATGACTGAATGATTCCATCTAAACCACAAACAAGCATTCTGACTAATAACAGTCCTAAAAGAAATAACTTTTTACCGTGTCTGTATTAGACGTCCCGAGAGTACTCTTATTGCCTCCGTGGCCCTCTTTCCCAATTGCTGATTCTGCGACGCTGTTTCCTCAGATAACTTTGGCTTCTTCAGGATAAATGACCTAGTATCTGTATGGACCATAGATTCTGCATCATAGTAATCTGAATTGGGAGAAAAATAAGGTTGTAGTTGTACTCTTATCATATAGCATATCTTTAATATCAATTTACACAGCTGATAAGCTAATTTTATTTTGTTTTGATTTCTTACTAGTGACTTCCAGAAAACATTTTTACTTCCTTGCTAATTCCACAGAATTGGATCAATGACATTAAGCCAGACCAGGAAACTTTGATAGTGGAATTGCTGTGCTGAAACAGCATTAAAGGGGGTTCACACACCCCCAAAACCTCTCAGGCTTTTAATACTACCTACTGATGTAATGCTTTTAATCCTTAGAGATGTAGAAACTAGAAAACACTAAAAATCAGTGTAAGTAATTGAAAATGAGGTTATATGTTAACATTCACTGACCAGTAATGTTCAATTTGAAAACTAGCAACTTTTATTTCGGAATAAAAGATCACAAGACTTAACCTTGAGTCACTTGCAAGGTATCGTCAATCACAGGATCAATCTGGAGCCGAGAAGAGAGCTCCTTTTGTTCAGCTCCTAAAAAAAAAACCAGTAATTGGAAGCATATTTTACTGCATGTCAAAATGAAACTATAGATAAAAACTGAAGCATACTCTTCTAAATCCTTTGATTTAAAAAAAAAAAAACCACACCAAACACAACCCCCCACACAACAAAAGCCTCCACAATTCTAACAAAAAAAAGCTGTTCTCATTGTTATGAACTCCTTTCTCATTGTTTCAGAAACAGTAACAAGTTTTCTCCAGCCAGATGCCATGGCAAACTCTCAATACTGAAAGACTCTAGTCTGTCCCATAATCATTGCTCAGTACAAACTAGGTCTGTGGGTATGGCAACTTCTAAAGGCCAAGTTCCTCCTCCTAATTTGCAGAGGTGTCAACTGTTCAGAGAACATACACAGAGGAAAGCAGCTAAATTCAAGAGACTACTTTATGGTCTTCTTAAAAGAGGTGGAACAAATCAGAGCACCACTGTTCTACATTTCAGTTATGGTTTGAAAAAAATTATTTTGCTTTCTGTAGGTTTCCTAAGCAACCTGTCATTTCCATTTCAATGGCAAAAGAGCAAAAATATTTAGTAAATATTTTCTGTATATTAATTCAAAGACTGATAAAGCTTCTTCTTACGTACTTTACAGATACAATGTCAACTATTCTGTTTTGGCAGAAAGATTCCAAATACATTTATATGAGAAATAAGAAACTGAAAAAACAGAATTTTTTTTTTTAATAACGAATGTTTACCATTCCTTAACAATGACCTTGAGCCAATGTAATAAAGAACTTACTCAAACCAAATTTTACTCAACAATCTAAATATCTAAACACTTAGCAAGAGTAAACTAACTTCTTACAAAAGTGTTTTTCCACCACCTTACTTCTGATTCCTTGTAACTACCACAGACATGAACACACACACGAATTTCTTCCTTTGTAAGAAAATCATGCTGAAAAGATACTTTGATTGCCTTTAAATGTTATGCCATTTTCCTTCATGAGATTCAAAACATAAGTAATAAAAAACTTATTGTTTACACAGTTATCCTGTTTATCAGCTGTCCTGTAACAGCAAATACAGTACTCCAATATTTACACAAAAAAAAAAAAAAACCAAATCATTAGAACTATTTGTGTAGTAGCAATATGTTGGAAAGACTATTTCAATACTTCATATGCTACAAAATTATTCCAAATGTAGAGTATCTTAACTCTCTCACATAAGCTTTGTGACAGAATTATTCCTACAAGATATTAAGGAAAAAAATGCAAAGGATGTGGAAAAGAGAAGTTATCCCAATATAAATGGATACATTTGCTTATTGCATTTCCTTATGCAAAATTATTCTTCAGTGATATGCCAGAATGCTATACCACCCTTTGTTTACGGATTAATTCCTCTGAGGTTATGTGTGTGTGTGTGTATACACATACTTTTGGTGTTGACTTAAAAAATAAAAGAATTTCTTTTCTCTGCTCCCCTATTGTAAAATGACATTCCCTGGTATCAATTTTTAAAGAATATTATCAGATGACCTTGAATTCCTTCAACTGTCTGCTCCTTTGGCTCTTCTACTTGAAGCTGAGAACTCAGAGCAGGCTGTCTATTTTGTACATGGATTACTTCTAACTGAGATTCTTCCAGGCTAATTCGAGTTCTTGGTGCAACTGGAACAGTCTGTTTCTGTGGAACTTTAAATAAACAATGGTAAATCATTTACATACAACTCAATCACACAACAGTACTATTTTTACATATGGTGCTAAAATGACTCGAATAAATTCCTGCACACTCAAAAAAAAAAAAAAAATCGCAAGCATCTGTGTCCACAAAAAACATCTTTAGCTACCTGCAAAATTCTTCATGTGAAAGCACATTCGTGCATGTGCATAGAGCACTCTGTGAGTGGAACCTCAGAACATCTACTTGTAAGGCAAAACAGCATGAGAAGGATTAGAGTGACATCAGATACTCATTCATCCACTTCTACACCTAATTAGAGACTTTCTTATGGTTTCAAAATCACTTTTCATTCCACCTTTCATATAAACAATCATTGATTATCAACGTGTAATTTTCATATGGTGCCAGTGACCCTATGCTAAGGTGCTTGCAAACAGAATATAAAACTTGATGACAGTAGAATCATAGTATCATTTAGGCTAGAAAAGACCTTTAAGGTAGAGTTCAGCCACAAAGCTAACACTGCAAAGTCCACCGATGTCCCTAAAGTAAGTAAACAGTGTTTTATATATTCTATATCCCTGAGTGCCACATCTACTCATCTTTTAAATACCTCCAGGAATGGTGACTCAACCATTTCCCTGGGCAGGCTGTTCCAATGCTTGACAACCCTTTCGGTGAAGACGTTTTTCCTAATATCCAATCTGAACCTCCCCTGGCAAACGTGAGGCCTCTTGTCCTATCACTTGTTACTTGGGAGAAAAGACCAACACCCACCTCTACTACAGCCTCCTTTCAGGTAGCTGTAGCACGGAATTTGGGGGTAGCAGGGTGACAGGTTGACTTCTTTACTTGGCTTCTACCAAGACCATCAGAACTGGTTGTGAAAAGCTAAGCCTATTCTTCCCTTGGCTGAATATCACATCAGCACTCGACTTCCAACACATACAACTACAAGATATCGCTCAGTACTGGATTTATCACTTTAAATCTTATTTTTTGTTTTACCTATGTATTTCAAATCAGCTTACTTGCATATTCCATACAAAATACTTTTAAAAAAAATATGAAATATTACCTCTGAAGTGGAAGAACCTGCATGATACTTCAGATAAAATTCACAGATCACCTCTATATTAAACCATAAAGTGGTGCTTTTCGGTCTCTCCACTGAAATATTCTCATGTTGGTAAGTCAAACTACAAGATCACCACTATTAAAAATCAATAGTTTTAATTGACTTTAAAATTTTCTGGCTATGATCAATTTCCTGCCATATTGCTATATACACAGGAAAGAGCTTCTTGCATCACCTTGAAGTACTGTTCCCTGTGTTGCTGCTTTTTCCACCATAAACACTCCTTGCTGGATAACTGGCATCAGAATTTAGGATTGTCAGTGCTCCTACCTTTTTTCTTCACAAACTGCTCATTCTGCTTACCATCTAGAATGAAGACAAGCTCTTAATGCTTGGGAGGGACTTACGGTATTTGCTATTAATGAAGAAGCGTAATTTTCTTTTAGAAATTAATCTACTGAATGAAATATATTTTCTAAGTAGTCAAGCAATTCAATAGCTTACCAGAACTATTCTTAGTTAATTTTGATTCAGTTCTAAGCTTGGCAACGATCTTTATTAGTCATCAATACAATTTATTCTGTTTTAAAACCAGCTCACTCTATATCCCACTTCTAACACGCACCAACATCTCCTCCAGTTCAAGAGCCTTTGAACACAGAAAATTCCGTACACATCTCGTGCCTTTACATCTACTCATCAGCACCTGTGCAAGCTTGAAAATACAAGTAATGAGAAGAAAACAGGGAAGAAATTCGCAGTGACCGTTTTGTAAATATGTTAATGTAGAAGGAAGATACGTGTTTCTTACAGTCAGTTTGCAGATTTTGAGAGAGAGTAGGCAAGACATTTTGGATAGCTTTCAGTCTTGCTCCAGATGGCATGAAAGTCATAGTTTAGATAGTTTAGGGAATGTTCCTTCCCTGGCAATATGCAATGCTTCCTACTGACAGCACTAGATTTATTAGCACCCAGTGAAACAAAACACGTGAGGCAACAGCTGGTTTTGCCCTTCTTCAGCAGAAGTCTCTCCTAGCTACGAGAACTGAATACCTACACACAGGCAACTGCTCAGTCGCTGTATCAGCTGCGACTCAATACCTAAACCCACTGAAGTAAAATTGCAGCCTCACTGTTTAAAGACAATATATGCTGATAAATCAATCGGTATGTTGCTTGTTGGTTTGCACTTCTATTACCTCTATCCAGTGCATTTTGGTTTTTTGCTGTTTGGCATTTTTCTCCTCCCCTCTCAGAAGGGAGGAGGAGAGTGCAGAAAGGAAAAACAGATCAACCAAATAGCTCAAACAACCTGCCCAATTCTGAACACTTTCCCCTTAGCAACTATTAACTTGAGAATACTTCCAGCACTTCCATTTTGTATCTATACACTTTACAGATTTACTACCTCAATTAATATATTTTAAATAACTCCTTCCTCCCTTGTTTATGATTTCATAATTCATCACTGAAGATTAATGTAATGTTCACAGGACATGGAAAATCCCTTATGCATATCATAGAATCATAGAATGTTAGGGGTTGGAAGGGACCTCTGTGGGTCATCTAGTCCAATCCCCCTGCCAAAGCAGGGTCACTCAGAACAGGCTGCACAGGACCTTGTCCAGGCGGGTCTTGAATATCTCCAGAGAAGGAGACTCCACAACCTCCCTGGGCAACCTGTTCCAGTGCTCCGTCACCCTCAGAGTGAAGAAGTTCTTCCTCATGTTCAGCTGGAACTTCCT
>Ga0065711_1034088_pt1 | contig 24326 bp, 20 predicted proteins | sample Hoacrofraction12_FD_59098 | JGI IMG/M metagenome (GOLD analysis project Ga0065711, IMG submission 59098) | Hoatzin crop microbial communities from Cojedes, Venezuela - Epithelial fraction 12 v2 (version 2) | ecosystem: Host-associated > Birds > Digestive system > Esophagus > Crop | place... | reverse complement strand
GCGGCGCGGGGAGGCGGCGCGGCGGCGCCGGACGGGCCGTGAGGGGCTGGGGTGGCCCTGCCCGCCGTGGGCAGACCCGGTTCCCCGGGGCCGGAGGGTCAACTTGTCCCCCGGAGAGCCCCTCCCGGGGCGGGGGGGAAGAAGCAGGTTGGGTGTAGCTGTGGATGTGGGTCGTTTTGAAAGGGGTCCAGAGGCACAACTTCCCTAACCGACGGGCTTTAATTTGTATCTTTGAGGCTGCAGTCGTGCAGGTGGCTAATTCGTGAGGGCTCTGAAGTGGTTCTAAGAGAAGTGGCAGGAAACTATCAGGAAACTGACTATTTCAGGAAACTGTTATGCATTCATTTACATTCTGAGGTGTTTTAAGAAAGAGGTTGCATCCAAACGACAGCTTTTACTGGCACCCACTCAGCTGTGCTCCCGGTCGGGTGGAAGGCCGGACGGTGCGAGGGTTCCAGGATTTTGGGAAGAGGACAGGAGATGGCAGTGGGAGTTGTCAGGGCCCGGATCGCACCCTGTCTGCCCTGAGCAGCCTCACCCGGGGCCTCCGCCCTGCCCAGGATCCCAGTCCCTGCCTCAGCTGTGCGGTGGGCACGGCCTGGCCACCAGTCCACCCTATGGCCCTGTCTCCTGGGTGGACCTTGGACCCGTGTGGTGGCCTTGCCTCCAGCCCCGTCTCTGGCCCCATCTGCTGCGGCTCCAGGCTGGACTCCCTGGTCGGACCCTGGACCTGATTTGTCTCCCCCACGTTGTTGGGGCACCGTCGGTGGGCCCTGCTGTGCCCGCCGGGTTCGGGTCTGCTGGGACTGCACCCTGGTCCCTGAGAGCACTGCCTGAGCTGCCGGCACCCGCCCTCGCGGGGGGTTCCTGCTCTTGCTGCTCCCAGATAAGCATTTGTGTTGGAAACTGACACTTTTCCAAGTCTTTTTCTGTCAAAATAGAAGTCCATGTGAAACTGAAGACTGAGATTTAGCGGCTAAGAGAAGAGCCTTTTTTTTTTTTTCAGTCAATGTATATTTTGCCTTTACAAAGATATGTTACTTATTACTTTTTCCTCCCAAGAAAATCTCTCAGACAAAAAAAAACAAACAACAACCTTGCTTTGACCATAGCTTGTGTGTTCTGTGAACACGCTTACTGAGAAACTCTTTCAGATGTACGCTTTGATGATGTGTTTGGTAATTCTCCTGCTATTTTGTAGTTGTCTTTAGGCAGCAGAGATGGAAAAGCTCTGTCTCCACACGAGCAAAAATGCCTCCTTGCGATTTTGTACCTGAAAAATACCAAGTAAGTCGTATGTATTACACTGAATTTAAGTAAGGCTGCGTTAGTAGACCTGGGTGATAGGCTCATCTGCTATAAATGGTCAGTGCATTAAATATGATTACAAAATTTGCTAGTGTGGGCAAACCCCAATTACATTACAACTAGGATACAACCTACGGATGTACATGTGTGACAATTCTGCAACTTGTTGCCAAATTGTTGATACAGAAACCTTTAAGGAAGAGGTAAGTGCAGAACAGCAGTCTTTTTCAAAGCTGAGTTTCAGAGGTTTGTAGAAACCTGTATGTGCCGGAATTTGTTAAAATCTTAGTTCTGTCAACAGCTGCTATAGACAGCTGCGTAATCTATGTGATCTGCTACAGCTCCATTTCTCTGGATCTTTACAAAATGTAAACAGATACTGACTTTTTTGTTCCACGCAGTCTTACCCATATGAACGCATGCAGAAGATCCGTGAACAAAATATTTCTCCTTCACTGCGGATGTATTACAAGAAGCCACTGTTGCTGCATCAAGGACATATGCAGTGGTTGTTTGATTATGAAGGACAAAGATACCTTGATCTCTTTGCTGGAATTGTCACTGTCAGTGTTGGTCACTGTCACCCGTAAGTTTGTTACTGTACTATAAAATATCTATGTGGGTTTTATTCATTGTTAATCTGTGGCACTGTGAGCCTAAAACCAGAATATAATTCACTAAGTGGCCAAGTATGTCTTATATTAAGGTGAATTTCTACACTACATTTTGAGGAATTAATTGATTTTGTCTATTTGTTCAGCCCTCTGGCAAATGGTGCAGTGTCTGGCTTTCAAAATTAGTAACAGGTAGGTGTGTGCATCTATGTGTGCACACGTGTGTTGCATTGAATCCCTTTGTCTCTTCTTGTGCTACATGCAGGAAGGTAACTATGGCTACCCAGAAACAGCTTGCTCGCCTGTGGCATACCACTAATATCTACATGCACCCGTCAATCCAAGAGTACGCTGAAAAGCTAACTTCTCTGCTTCCAGATCCACTTAAGGTACTTTGCTTCTGACTAGAGCAGGGGCTGGTGAAAGGGGTGTCTGTTTATAAGAAATATTTGATATAAAAAATACTTGTTAAATAAATGAGAGCCACGATTTCTGTGGAGAGGAAACCTGTATGGGGACCAGAGACTGTGAGATAAAGAGAGCATGATGACCCTAAAGGCCTTTATGTAGACCCAGAGGTAGACAAGCATAATATCCCAAGTTACTGTTCTGTTTGTCCTTTCTTTCCAGTTGTCATTGTGAAGGAGCATTACTGAAGGAACTGTGAAGATGTTAGCGATTATTTTATGTAGCCAGCCTTAATTTGCTTGGTCTCGTGAAAATTAACAGTGAAAATTACTTGATAGTACTTTGTGTAGTGAGGTTTGCTAACATTTAAATAAATAAACCACATAAATGTCACATTTCATATAGCCAGAAACAGTAGGAAGAATATTGTGTTTGCTTTCAGGTAAAATAAACTGGTCATAAAATGAAATTAGGTTAGCAGAAAAGTGTGAAGCTATCGCAATCTTAAAAATGGAAAGAGAATTAAAAAAAAATTTAAAATGTAAAGCATCTGCATAGTTTAAGCAGTGGAGGATCTCAGTCACTTCTGAAAATTAACAGCAGTGCCACTAGAATTTGAGCTGTTTTCAAATCTCAGAGCTTCTGTTCAGGATATCCCCTTAATTCTCATTTGCTCCCAGTAAGCAAGCTCTGCTTACCTCCTCTGTTCCACAGCTGTGTCTTGCTTATGTCACTCCTAGTAACTAATATGCAGGGACACCATACAGCCCTTTTTGCCTGTGCGAAGGTTATTTCTGTTCAGTCAGTCATGGTCAGTTTGACCCAGACACTTTCATTTTTCTTTGAATCACTGTTCCCTCTTAGGAAAACCTGAAGACTCCCACTCTTAAAGATTATCTGTACTCTCCTTGAGTAGATCAGCTTGATCTTAGTTGTCTTATGTAGTGTGTGGGCAGCATTAAGCTTACTACTGTGAAGTCACCTTGTGGTAGTAACAGTTTATAGTGCATAATCTTACTATGTGACGTGGTCTGATGCTGAACAGGAAGGTGGTAGTTGTGTGCTGTACTGATCCTAAACGTTCTACCGTAGGTGGTTTATCTAACCAACAGCGGGTCAGAAGCCAACGATTTGGCTATGTTCATGGCAAGGCTGTATACTCGTAACTTCGACATCATCTGTTTCAGGTAATGGTGACAGACAGATCTTTACAAAAGTCATTTGTGTGTGTGTGACCAGTCTCTATGTGCCTAAACCAACAAATAACAGAGAACTTTTTAATCCCAAATCTGCTGAGGATAACACTGTAAAATTATTTTATTTGACAAAGAGGAGTAAAACAGGAGTTGAAGATATGATACAGTATATTAGGACTAGATGCATACAAAACAACCTACAATTTTTGCTTTTGTAACTTAGAAAAGGGTCTAGTATCTGTGTTCAGGGTGTGCTTTGATGGATCTTCATTCAGAGCCAGAGCAGGCTTCAGCAATTTCTAGTTTCTTTCTTCATTCCACCCCTGGAGTGCCTGCCTTGGATGGGGGTACAAAGGTACCTGTGGAGCAGCAGTGCATTGAACCACAGCAGGGAACTGCTCTGGCTGAAAGCTAACCTGGCAGAAGGATTTTTTGTTTTGTTTGTTTTGCTGCCTTATTTTTCTGCCAGATCCCTGAGCCACAGTTCACTGCACATGTAGACAAACAGCTCTTCTGGCATGATGGCAGAGGTGGTGCAGGGGTGAGTGCTGTGTAAGCACCAGTGTAAGCAGTTCTCTTCACTGTGCATCCCAAGTGGCCTCAAATAAAGTACCTTGTTATGAAGAGCTGTATTTTTCTGTTATTCTGTTCATCAGAACATTGGGTACCCACCTTGCTTGTATATTCCCATTAATGAACTTTTGGTTTGTGTATAAAACTGGCAGAAAACCACCCTCTAGTTTAACGATTGGCAGCATCTGTTGGAGAGAGCAGCAGTTTCCAAGATTCAAAGAACAGAGATGTTTGCTGTGTTGGACTCAGGTGCTACAGCAGAACTTTGTGAAGCACTGTCTGAATTGCTGTTGCTGTCATTGTTCTCTGCTTGCAAACATTACCTCGCAATTTTAACATTTGAAATTTCAGGAAGCCGGTGCAGATGGGCAGTCACGAATCCTCCAAAAACAGAGAAAAAAAATGGCAGTAGGAATCTTCTTGTTTTGAGTGTAACCATCTGCATTTTCCCCAATAATTTGTAGCCCAGAAGCATGCCTTCTCAGAACTAATATTGCTACAGTCTCTTCTTGGAAATGAGTGATGTTCATGTGCTTTCTTTGTTTGCACAGAGGAGCGTACCATGGAGGCAGCCCTTACACACTGGGATTGACATCTGTTGGTCTTTATAAGCATGGTGTTGCCAATGGCTTTGGCTGTTCAACAGTGAGATTTTTAATTATTTTCTTTAAGTACTCTGGGTAACTAACAGTTTATTTGAAAATTTCAACAATTAGTACATTTTCTATCCTCTGAGTGCTTTATGGTCACTAACTAAGTTGTGGTGTAGCTGTTCCTGCTGTGTAAGAGTCCACTTCCCTTCGCTGTGTAGTTATTTATGCTAATTTGGAGTCAGGGCAGCCGTAACGTGAGTGGTCATGATTTACAGTTCTTTAGTCATGCTTGGTGCTTGCATGGAACTCTATGTAAGGTGCAGAATAATAATGCTCAGAACCCCCTTTCTCAAGTTTGTTTTGGCAAATCTGTGCAAAGCTGCTTTCGGCTGGTCTGAAGACGGTCCTCCACTGGGAAAAATAAAAACCTGCATCCCTCATCTCAGCGAGACAGGAGACATAGCGGTTAAGGAGATCCATTGGGGGTAAATGGCAATATGTTATCTCCTTGCCCTTGAGCAGATAGGAATGACTTTCTGTCTGCTAGGAGCTGTCATAGGCTACTCTGGTCTGTACTGGTGACAGCTCACCCGCAGCATTGGCTATAGGAAGGCTCCTTTATAGCAGCCTCCCAACCTGGCTCAATAAACAAGTGCCTGGAGTCACACAGTGTTTCATCAGCAGTCAGGATCAGAAGGCTGGAATTCCCTATTCCCAGCCTGTAATTACTCTAATAGAGCTGCCTGCCTTCCTGTATTTTGCAGATTTTTATCGTAGTTTGGATTATTGAAGTACTGCCAGCAACTCTAAAAATGTTGCTATTAATCTTGGGTAACCAAAACAGCTGACTAACTTAAAGAACAAAACAAAGGAAATCATCTGTTGAGTGACTATTTCTGGAATAGTCTAAACTTCTTGGTTGCAAAACTGTCTCTGTTCTACCATTTCTTGAGGGAGAAGTTTGGTGTTATTCCAGAAGAATTCTTCAGACAAGTTGCTTGAACTACGTATGCCCTTTGAATCTAACAGACTTTTTTCAGTTTTTTTCATTAGTCATCCATAAATATGATCAAAACATCTCCTAGAAAAGCGTCATCAAATCTGTAGCTATTTCTCTTATACTTGACAGACGATGTTACCAGATATTTTTCGTGGTCCGTGGGGAGGCAGCCGTTGTAGAGATTCTCCAGTGCAAACTGTTCGAAAATGCAGCTGTTCCGAAGGTTGGTCAATGACAAAAAGTATTTGGCTTTTAGATTATACTAGAGGGCTGTGGAAATAGATTATATTTACCTCTTGAAGAAAGGTAGACATCTGGTTAGGATTTGCAAGGGCAACCAAAGAAAATATTGCAGAGAGGCTCAGGCACCTGCTTCCCACTGGGAAAAATTCTGAGCAGGTGACACCTCGTATGCTCAGATTTCTTCTTAAAATCCCAGCCTCTGTTTGCAGCATTTGTCATGATCAACTCTGGAAGCTGTAGAACTCAGTTTAGCACGTCTGGAAGAATAAAAATGTTGATTGGTGTTTTCTGCTGTTCCTGAAGTTCTGACAGCTCTCTAGCTTTTGTTTGGAATAACATGAATCGTAAGGACAACCTGAAGCCAGTGATAGGCAAAAAGTCTTATATGAGGCAAAACATTCCATACGGAACACAGCCCCTCTACTGCTCTCCTGTTAACAACAATTATAGTAATTTTCTTCCACTGTTTCAACAGGCACTCTTCAGTATTTTAATTCACATGCATACATAACGGAATGTTTTCTTTTTAGCTTTGCCCTCCCTAGTCAACGGCAGCATTAGCTGTACTAATTGCTCTGTTCTTTATTTCAGTATACGCAGCGGTATTTTCCAGAATCCTCATACCTGCACTAACCTAACGATTCCTTATGTTTTATGCTGGTGTTAACCCCTGAGAAAGTGTCTGCTGGTGTAGGCGATTCACAAACACTTTGTCTAACCTACAGCTTACTGGCCTGTATAATGTGTAACATCTTACCGCCTGGCAGCTTTGCCTTGCTGTTTTGGAACTGGCATTCCTTAGAGTGAAGATGGTTTTAGAGAAAATAAGGGACTCCCTCCTTTAATGTTTAGCCTTTTATTGTGTATTTGAGAGATGATGTTTACCGTGCAGTCAGGTAATATTTTTCGCTTAGGTGTGTAATTTCATGTTTTGAAGCTAGTTTTGTGTCATTTAAAGTAAATTCCCTTTAAACTATTTCCCCTGTCAACAGGTCTATGTCATGCAAATGACCAGTACATTGAACAGTTCAAAGATACTCTGAATACCTCTGTGCCAAAGACAATAGCTGGATTTATTGCTGAACCAATTCAAGTAGGTAGTTCACCATATCTCAGTTGTGATAGTACAAATAGTGTGAAACACTCAGATTTGATATTCTTTAGCTACATCCTAAACATAGACTTCTGCCGATTTTTACTAGATTTTTAATGCCTTCAACACCTTAAATATTTGAAAGAATGGATGCACTGTCTTAAAACTTCAGCTTTTGTCACTGATTTCAAGGGAGCTAGACTTTTGCTCATGAGGTTGAATTAAACAGAGAATCACTATTAAATGTACACATTTTTTCTGCATTTAAATAGAGAGTAAATTAACTATTGTTTAGTTTCTGATACTTTCTTCCAAATTTCATACTGCTTTTCTCTTTACTGTTTCTATATGTTTTAACTCCATCCCACTTCCAGCTCTTCCCAGCCATGTCATCCACTATATTTTTAGCTGCTGTGCAGCAAGTGGTGGCCACAGGATTCATTCTCTCAGTGCTTCACTCTAGTTTCAGAACTGCTGCATGTGTGGTTCTTAAGTAGGATGGAGAACACATCCCGGGAACAGGAAAGGCAAGAAAAAAAATAAGAGAATTGTGACCACAGAGAAAATTGGAGCTGTTCTCTGGTTTTGCTGTCTTCTAAGCCTTTACATACTGAAGTCTAAGAAGCTGTTGCAGTCCTGGTGTAGAGTGCAATTTCTGATCTAGATGAAAACTGGCAAGGTGAACAGAAATCGAAGAAATCATGTTTTAAACAAATGAATCAAAGAAGGGATGTAAATTCTCTGATTAACTTTGTCATCAAACACAGTTTCTGGATTTCTCAGTGTGTAAGCTTTCAAGGTACTTGTTTTGGCAGTTCGTCTTTAATTGACTCTGTCTTACAGTAATGCAGTTTACAGCATGGCCTCACAAACATTTATACCAGCACAAGTAACGGAGCAGCAAACTGACCTGCAGAGTGGGAATGAGTGACCTAAGGAGGAACTTTTTGAAGTGGTTTCACTGCTGAAGGCAGAAACTTGAGACCACAGGCTTGCCATTACCTGAGGGCTGCTGGTATTCTTCTTGCTGTAGTACGGTCACACAGCGGAACTCCCATTTCCTCGTCTGTTCATGAAAACTTTGTCTTTTTTGTCTTGTCAGGGGGTAAATGGAGCTGTTCAGTACCCAAGAAGTTTCTTGAAGGAAGCTTATCAGCTAGTACGGGAAAGAGGGGGTGTTTGTATTTCAGATGAAGTAAGTTTTTTGTTTTTATATAAGAGCTCTAGGATTTGGGGTACCTCTGAAAGTTGTCTTAAAAGAATCCAACTGAAGGCCAACTGGAAGCCTGGAAATAATCTGAATGAAATGCTCTACACTTCGCAGCTTAACTTTAACATGGGGCATCTTTCCAAGCATAGGAGCCTCATGGGTTTTACTGCCTATATTCTGCTACGTGGTATTCTGATTTTAGACATGAGTAATGTTAGTAGCAGGCTTCTGTCCTTCCCTTTTGGGAGCAGAACATTTATACAGATATGCAGCTGATAAATGCCGGCTGCAATGGGAGATTTGTGACAATAACACTTCCTCTTATGAATGCTGTTGGCATATGTAAACTCTAGAAGGGAGTTGATTGGTATACCTCTGCAAATACAGTTTATACATAGAATTTGCCTACCTAAAGCTATTTTGAAATAGTAGCAAACACTTCAAGGTGATGGTGATATGTACCTCAAGCACTGCAGTAGCAGAAATCTGCAGTCGTGGGGTTGCTTTTGAAATGTGGTAAGCAACTGTATTTCCTCTCCATTTTGAAATGGAAGCTGCAGCTTATTTGTGCATCTTACCGTTCCTAAGACGTGGTGACATGTTACCTTTTTCATATGTGAAAGAAAAATCCAATTACAATAAATAATAGTATTTTTTGCAAAGCCATCTGAATAAGGATCCTAATACAAGTTGACTCTAGATGTAGTTGCAGTTTAATGCAAATCAGTAACAACAGAAAGACAAGAAAAAGAAACCATATTGTAAAATGTGAGAAAGTGATGGCGATTTCTCTGGATTTTTCTTCTGAAAGGTGCAGACAGGATTTGGACGGACAGGCAGCCATTTCTGGGGGTTTCAAACACACGGTGTAGTTCCTGACATTGTTACTTTGGCAAAAGGAATTGGTAATGGCTTTCCAATGGCAGCTGTTGTTACAACAAAAGGTATAAGTGTTCCATTCTGCTAAGATTTAAAATAGAGCAATTATAAAATACACTATACCATAATTGCTAACTGGAGAGATGTGTGTTCAAACAGCTGAGCTTTATTAATAATCTTAATCTATCTTTTGACAAGTTAATTGGATTCTCATTACTTGTTTTACCAAGTGCTGTGCTATACCAGTGCAAAGCATTTTTTAAATGGGGTTAGTTGTATAACTGAAGCAGCGATGACCTTGTGAGTCATCAGTAGAGTGGGTAATAGACCCTGCAAATCCTCACTGAATTCATCGTTTTGCTAGTCAGCGTGCTGTGTGTATATGAGGCAGCATTCTGGCCAGCTGCTTGATTCATACAAATGGCTGGTTGAATCTACTGAAGAAAACTTGTAGATGTCAGTTTAAGGGGACAACTGACAGTGTATGTTAGAAGTGTGACTTATAAAAAGAAGTCTGGTTTTAGCATCTGCTAGACACTATAGTTTTTGGAAATAGTCATATTTTGCACAAACTACTTGCAGGAAAAAAATAAAATCTTCTGATTGCATTGTCTCCAGTAGAATCAGGGTTGAAGCACAGCAAATTTAACTTAACAGTTAAGTTAAAGCAGATAAGTACTGTTACCAAACATAAGGCAACTGTAAGAGTAATCAATGTTGTCCTCTTTCTTTTAGAGATTGCAAGTTCTTTGGCTCAAAACCTTCACTTTAATACGTTTGGAGGAAGCCCTTTGGCCTGCGTAGTTGGAGCTGCGGTTCTTGATGTAGGGAGAATGTTATATAAAGCTATATATTCCACACTTTTTCTTGTAGAAAAATATGGAAAATGTTTACATTTATTCTTACTAGAAAGTTCTATGTGGGCAATTTTTTAAATAACTATATAAAATGTATAAACGTATGCTGCATTATGCATACATGGCCAATGTGCCCTGTGTGCAGCAAAACTTCTTGATTAGTTCCATTGCAAAATTTTCATCGCTCTAGCAAGAATAGGAGTCCTCTAATTATATTTTCAGACTCATCTTTCTTTGTCTCCCTTACCTTCTTTACTTTGTTAATAAAAATGTAGGAAAGCACTTACTCAAAAGCCTTAGCTAACTCTTTCACAGGACTACACAAATCTTCAGCTAAACCAAATTTGTTCCCTGACACACATGCTTAACAAAATTGTTTTAACTCCACAGCTTTTACCTTATGCCTAAAAAGCCCAGATAGTTAAAAATATTAGTCAGAATTCCTTTTGAAAAAAAAATCCTCATGAAAAAGACAACAGAAAAATTTGCCGTGAATTTTAACTTACTATCCAGCAGAAAATCCATCAGTGAGCAGTGGGTTGCAATTTAATTTGTCCTTCAATCTCATTTCATTACAGCAGATGCTGTTTCTATTCATGTTACTTTCCTGAGTGTTTTGGGGGGTTTTAAGCTGTTTTATAAAATGATTGGTCATATAAATAAAAAGATTTAAAAAAAAAAACTGTTTACAAATAAGAAAGTCTAAACCCATGTTTGTTTTGGGATTTTTTGGCTCTGAAGTAACTTGGAGCCTGAATCTGAAATAAGCCCAAGGAGGTTGTCAGAGTCAGGAAGAATAAAATGGAGTTGAAAGAAAAGGGCACGGGGGGAGGGAGGAGAAGCACCCACTGTAACTTCTGTAATTGTATTTTTTGTTTTTTTCATGTGAATTTTCTTAGTGCAACTATAAAGTTCATAAAACGGTTTGTGCATGTCAGTGCTGATAGCTGGCTGCATGTCAGAACTTTGATTAAGGAGAGCAGAGTAAGGAACAGAAACAAAGATTGTGATTAAAAAGTGTGGTGTTGATGAATCTAATTAAAACAATCAATTTTTTCCTAAAAGGCTGCCTAGTACACATATGTATGCCTTGTCAAATTATATTCTTCTCCTGATACTGTGGAAAGAATTAAAATATTTCCGGTAGGATTTTGAAAATAATCCTGCTGGTCAGGTATTTTCAGTTATGAGTACATATGAGCATGAATTGCTGGATAATGTTTGTGGAATAGTAAGTAAAACATGAAAAATGCCACAGAAACATCAAAATATTATGTTCAAGCGTACTGTGATGCTGTTAGAGGATTGTAAGAGAAGAAAAATGTAAGGACCGTAGTAGCGAAGGAACATAGTCTGCAAGGAAGGGAGATAAACATAATGTGTCATCAAGCTAAACAGGGATTAACCGACTGTATGGGAAGCTTTTCCTGCATCATTGTACATCATTTTAACCAGGCTATTGAAGAAGATGGTCTACAAAAAAACAGTGAGGATGTGGGAACATACATGCTACTGGAGTTGGCCAAACTACGGGATAAATTTGAGATTGTTGGAGATGTCCGTGGCAAGGGACTTATGATTGGAGTAGAAATGGTGACAGATAAGGTTAGTGATTTACTTTATTCCATTCAATTTACAGTGCCATTGAATGTTTTATCACGTTTTATTTCCGTTGAAATAATAGCAAGATTTTTCTATTAGAAAACAGCTAGTGAAGCGACAAAACATTGCTCTGGCTGAAAACGATCCAGAATATTCCAGCATTTCAAATATTTCACAAGTTTTGAGTAAACAGTGACTGGTGTACCTAAATTGCATAAACTCATCTTAGAAAGCAGATAAATTATGCAGCTAATATTTTCAGCCAGAGATGGGGGTGGGATTTACTGGAGAGACTGCAATATACGTCTTTTTCACAGAACCAATTTAGAATGTCTAAGTGAAGTTTAATGTACATTTTCCTTAGGACAGTCGCCACCCTCTTCCAGCTGAAGAAATCAGTCAGATCTGGGAGGATTGTCGAGAGATGGGGGTTCTGATCGGCAGAGGAGGACTCTACAGTCAGGTACTGAACCTTTGCCTCTACGTCAAGCTTATTTTCTGTCCTCATGAATGACATCCTGTTTCCCTCAAGATAAATTAACTTCAGTTTAGTAAATAAACTAGAAAACACATACTCTTAGGCTGTTCAGTTTTGCTTATTTTATAAATTGGGCAGGAGCTATTTGAGTCTTCTCAAGTATGCCGAACTAGCTCTAAGTTTGGAGTTTTCGTTTAGAGGGACAACTTCCCCTAGAAAAGCAATGTACTATAGTCTATGAAAATTAAGAAGAAACCAGCAATACTCAGGCCTGCTAAGTCTTTGCTACTGTCCAGGTTATGTCGGTACAGAAGGAGTTTGGTTTTGCTAGTTCTTTCAGTCTAGAGAGCTTGTAACGTTCTACCTGTATGGTAATAAAAAAAAAAGAGTTGTTAATAGCAAATTCCACAACGCAGCACAGAAGTGGGAACTGCCTGTGAATGGACGTCAGCCCACAGCAGCTGAAGATGCCCCATGCTGCACCCAGGGCACCGTGCCACCGGCTCCTGGCAGCACACGAGCTGGTAGCAGAGCGTTGCCTGGGGGCTGGCCAGAGCAGCAAAGCCCTCTGACGCAGAGGAAGCAGCTTCTGCGTGAGGTGGATGCAGGGTGGCTGCAATAAGCAGGACGCTGCATCTGTCACCTATTCGGTTCTTCTGCAGGTCACAGAGCAGGACGCAGGTAACAGGCTGCAGCTCACAGTGCAGTAAAATCTGATTCTGCCTCACGAGAGTGCTGCTTGTCTGCGAGTGTTGGCTTCAGCTGCAGCTGTGGGTGCAAAAGACCGTTGTTCCACTCTTGCTGCACGAAGTCCTGGGATACGATGACAGAAGAATGTACACTGCAAGTTTAAGATTCTTGTGGAAGTTAAATACTCTTGGAAACATTATGATCAAACATTTAGATTTAAGAACCTATGTTCTTGACAAGTTAAATTGTGCATATATTCCTTCCTGATCAACATGCCTTCAAGCTATAGTGCCCTAACTGACAGTTAGTCATTCGTAACACATTCCCTCAGAAACCTTAAAAAAAGCCTGTAACAGCAAATCAGCTGACACAATGCAAGAGGCTGCCACGCTCAGCAGACATTACTTTTCCCTGTGACAAAGCTGGAATATACACCTGTCTCTCTTCTTTCTTAGCACAAACCCATCTAAGGTTTAATACCATCTCTGTCTGGAGGAGCAGAGCTGCAAACGTCACCTAGCATAGTCAGGTCTCTTTGGAGGCAGCTGGGTTTGTCACAGGAGTGGAGTGGGAGCTGGATGCAGTCAAGTCCAAACTTGCCCCACTTCAGAGTGCATTTATCAGAAGCCTCAGTCCTGGCTCTGCTGTTCTCCTATAATACTATTTTTCACACTTAGGGTTAGATTTTTTGGGGCAGAAGGTGCGTGCTGACCTAGGTGGGCTGCTAGAAACTGTATACTTTCCATAGAATTTTAAGAATTTTTTTTCTTTTTTTTTTTCCTCCTCAGACATTTAGAATTAAACCTCCTATGTGCATTACTAAAAAGGATGTCGACTTTGCTGTGGAAGTATTTCGTACTGCTTTAGAGAGACACATGGAAAGAGCAGCTGCAAAATAAGACTTGTTTCCTTACACAAGACACACGCATACTTGCCACCGAGACTCTGCACTAATCTACGCTGGATAAGATGATCATCGTCGGAGGATGAAATACTTGTTCAGTATCATAAAAGCAGTCTGACAGATCCAGTGTTGAACAAAGAATATGCTCTGATCCGTTTTGTACAGTGGTGGCATGTATTAACTGCACACCTATTCTAGTATTGGCATAAAACCCCTGATGGGATTAACTGGGTATCAGATAAAGAGACAGACATATATTCATCTTTTATCTATGACAGTCATAATAAAACTGGTAATTTTTAGAAAGAGTGATAGCAAATTAATAAAGTTTTGGGGAAGTACATTCTGTTTGGACTCTGTAGCATCTGTAGTCCCCTTAGCACTGCCCTGCCCCTGTCCCTTTGCACCACGGCGCTTGCTGCCGGTTCTTAAATACAGTTTTGGAGAAGCACCAAGTGTTGGCGTGCGGCATTGCAGAGCTGGCTGTGACCAGTGCAGGGTAGTCCCTGCCTGCCTTCCACAGTGCCCTGCCACCCTGCTACCAAAACGTTGCCATATATACCCATACTTATATAATATGTATTTATACCCAATACATACAAGCATTTGTAAACCACACAAGTAATAAAGTATTTGTTTAAATAAGAAAAACAAGTCAAAAAGTAATGCTGCAGGGTTCATTCTGTGAGATTTCACTTACGTAAGCGTAGTCAATCTCTGGCCGAGAACCACCCTGAGCAGAACATACCTGGAGGCTTCAAGCAGAGTTAAAACTGTTTACCCTTACTGTAAGGACACGCTGCAATTAGAGCATGAAAAAAAAACTGTGTGCACACAGAAGCTGAAAAGTTTCTAATTACAGCAATTATATTTATCGTGGGGCTCTAATCCAGTCGTCATCCTCTCCAAAATATGCTTTTCTTTTCCTCCTGCTGCTTTCAGGATTGCACAGCACACCCACTAGTCATTTAGCAAAGACGCAAACTCTGGCTGGTGAAATGAAATGCCATGTTTCTTTCTTACATAATCACTTTTTAAAATGTTTTAGTTCATTACCTCCTTCAGTTGCCAACAACAACAAAAAAATGTCACTGTGGAGTCAACAAGAACTGCGCATTTATCACTTCACTTTCATTCGAATTTTCACATTTGAATAATTCCTCGACCCAGTAAAGGTACTGTTACCTGTGGGGGAAGGAGAGTATTTTGCCATTTGCACAATGAGTTGAAACTTCAGAGGAACTTGCTGAATGCAGGATCAGTGCTTCTGGAAAATTTCAGCCTAGGGGCTTCCTAAACAGCGTACTACAGCCCTTGCTGAGCACTGCCTTCTCCAACCGCATGGGCAATTCCTGTGTAAAACCCACTTCCGCTCCAACATCAGGTGTTTAGTATCCCACCTTTCTTAAAGTTCCACTCAAGATGAGGTAGATTACGTACTTAAACAGAGGTGCCATACCAGTTCCCAGGTTGTTTTTATTTAGGAATCATTTATATATATATTATATATATAAAAAACTGATGTGCCAGACTCCAGCCTGGCACACCTCAAATTAACTTATTTCTCCCTTTGCTTGTTTCAGCAAGACTCTTCCACTAGACTTTTTTTTTCCCCAACACCTGGCATGCAGGCAGATGTACAAAACCAACAGGAATTGTCAAAACTGGTCACCTTACTCTTTCCCTTCTGTCTGCTGTTGACAGTAATTAAGTAACTTGAAAGGGCCCTTGGGGATGGCAGAAGAAAAGCCTGTGTTCTTCCTTGTGCTGGTGACGTTTCACCTTTGACAGATGATCGAAGCAGCACAGGCCCTTCTGTTGGTTACACTCACCCTGACCTAAGCCCTCTCACAAGAAAAGCAGCAACACCAATGTTAAAATAATTTATTATTTCCTCTGAGTGGGTACTTTATCCATGCAAGTTTCTACAGGACTGGAAGGCGAGCAGCTTTGAATTGCCAATTTCCCCACCCTCCACATGAAAGCTGCTGAGAGGGTAGGTCAAATCCAGTCAGTAAAGAAAGGCTGATAAAACCAAAAGAACGCACAGGTTCTTCCACAAAACAATACTCTCTTTGTTGCCTCTTCCTTTTTTCCAAAATTAGGACTTGCCTTCGCTGCTTAACTCCGAACACAGGCAATGTGCACCTTTCAGTTTGGGGAGAGTTTTCATGTACAATTCTGAAGACTCTCACTGTAGCCAAGTTCTATCTGTTCTTACGTCTCTCTTTTTTGTTCCTGGTGTTTACAGCTTCATTTACAGCTGGTGCTTGTGTTGCTTTTGCATGTCCTGTGGCTTTTAGGTGTTCAAACAGTTTATTTCGGGATGGAAAGACACAGTTGCAGGTTACACAGTAGATGGGAACTTCACTCTACAATGAGGAAAAAAACAAAATGCTTCACATTCGTATGGAATATGTAATAAATATAATTCACACATTTGTTGTATGCAGTTTCTCTCAATTAAATGTGAATAAGCCGTTTGTTTCATCACAGATATTCCATTACTGATTAACAAATATATATATTTAAAAAAAAATAACATGTATAGCTTCTTGAAATTTCAAAGAGTACTAAGCAGAACCAAGAACAAGAATAGAAGCCTTGCAAATCTAAATCAAGGTAAAAAATACTTTTGATCTTACCTGGCTATAAACACAGTAATTTGGGCTCTGAGATTTAGTCAATTTAATATGTCTTAGCTGTAGTTATTACAAGATTTTGCTCTTTCTGGGAAGCATCAATATTGGGAAAGATACAAATGGTACTGCTTGTCACCTGCCTGATGACAACAGCTCTGTCTTCAGTTTAGTTTATTTGGTTGGAACTGCCTTGGACACAGAGCTTTAGCAACTTGCAGAACTGAAATTTAGTCCTGCTCTTCTCTGCGAGGACAAGCATGTGCCAGTCTCCTCACAGGGACAGAAATTCCTGCATTATTAAAAAATAAGCAAAAAAATGAAACAGAATTTGTGGACTTGACGTGATCAACCAACCAACCTTGTTTGTAATAACATGACCACCAGCTTTTAAATACCCTTAAGTAATCTGACATACCGCTGTTGGGTGCTCTGAAGATGCCTTTGCTGACTTTTTTGCATCCTTGGCTTTTTTCCCTTTAGGCTTAGTAGTGCTGATAAACAAAGAGAAACCAAGATCAGTGCACAGGAACATTCAATATTTAAGAGCTTCTGATAGTTTTCAGTCATCAATGTCGCTGCTGCTTCCCCCTGTTCTTCCTTCACACAACACAATGCAAGTGCTTCCAGCAAAAAAAAATAAACAATTTAATTTATACGATCCATTGTTGATCTCAAGATTCACCTAGATGACAAACCTGCTGCTGGTAAGTGACGTGGCAGGAATCTGCAGTCAAATGCCATTTCCAAAGCAGATACTAACACTCCTTGGTTATTATCATATTTACTCAACTCCGATTTACTGGACGTTGGTGAGTAAACGTAGACTTATTTGACAATATGAAACATGACACAGAAGGACACAGTGACCGCAATATTGCAAGTCAGCGCACCTTTTCGCTTCGGTTTTTGCTTCATTCACTTGGCCGACATCTTCTGTAGCGGCAGCATCCTCTGACACAGCACATCTTTGGCTGTCATTTGCCAACTCCTCTGCAGAGCCACTGTCCTTGCCCACACATGGCACCTCCTTTTGTTCAAGGATTTCTTCATCAGCACTCTTATCAAAAGAGTCCTCGTAAGTCTACCCAAACAGAAGAAACACAAGTTAACTACTTCAAGTTCATCAGTGATTATGTTTATAGTATTATACCTCATTTACCTCAAACATGAGTGGGAAGAACACAAAGCCACGGACCCTCTTAATTTTGCTGTTTGTTTTCAGTGAGATGCTAACAGCTAAAACCTTAGTTCTATTTTGAAACCACCTGTGACAAAGGGAAGAAACACCAATAAAACAGCCTCTAAAACTACGGAAGAGGAGAATGAAGGTAGCTTTTAATTATAGCAGGGCTTATTCTGTTCTGGCTACCATCTCACATTATAAAATAGTGGCTTTGCTTATAGCTTTGCAAAGCATTAATTATTTAGACTAACATTTTATGTGCCAGACACCTGCGTTAGGACACAAGCCAAAATAGCTGAGCTGACTGAAGCTAGACAGACACGCCATATTTTCCCTCCCTAACATCAGAAACACTGGCAGCCTTTTCCATGTACCAGAAGACAGAGCAGACTCAATACATGCAGTCTGGCAAAAGATGAAACCCTGAGCATGTCTGAAGAAAGAGAACTCAGCTCCCAAACGCAGGGTAACGAATTTTACCTAACACTACTTTAATGCAACTCTATCACCTCTACTATCTTTTGCAGTCTCTGCTACCTGAAAAAACTTGGCTAATCTATCTACCTTCAGGAAAAGAAAACAAAAACCACAGTGATTCCCTGCATTCCATAAAGCCTGGTAGCAGATGGAGCTTATGTTTCCAGAAGAATCTCTCTGCACAAGATTCTAGCTCATGCTATGCGAGATTGGCACCTGCTGTCTGGGCTGCAGAAGACCTCATGAGCAAACTGATGGACAACAGGCACAGCACCTATACACAACCCATACAGTGAGAACGAGACCTTGTGATTTCAAACTGAGGAGGCAAGAGTTGAACAGGAGTCTGATGGCCTGCATGGAAACAAGAAGATCAAGCCAATACTGACGTGGACTATGCAAAACCAGCCAAAGAGAAGCAAGAAAAATTCAGTTGCTTGAAAGTCTCAGGGCAGTTTCATGAGGATGAGAGATAATGATGGTGTGGGAGAGGGTGGAGACGGTGAACACACAATAGAAGACTAGAGAGGTTAGGCTGGGGGAAGACAGAAGACCATCTTAGGAAAGGATGGGAGAGGCAGGACCTGGTACAGGTAGCTCACCGGGACAAGGCTAGGACTGAGGTAGTAAGTAGAGCAGAGGTTAAGACTCGAAAAGCATCAAGCTTGAAGGCGGCAGACAGAAGAGCTTGCTCACTATGGCACTCCTGCCACTCAAGCCCAAAACAGTTTGCAGTTCTTCAGTTTCACCATGCTGCTGTCAGTACAGGTCTGTCACATCATGCACAGAGTCCTGTTACTCAGGAGTAACAGTTTGTGTTACTCCTGTTTGCAGTTCAACTGAAAGGTGGAATGGATGTGTTCATTCCAACAACTACAGTGTCAGTAGGATGCCAACAATGTGTTACTTTCTGTTTCCCCCTAAATTAGAGATTAACAAACAATGCATTATACCAACTCTAGCAACAAAAGCAGAAAACGACCACCTAACAAGTGAGCTACTAATGCACTAAGGCCATTGATGGTCTTTCTGATCAGTTCCTTGCATGCTCCCCATCTGCTTGTTAAAGTCTGTTTTTGCTTGCACTTCAGACTGTAGCCTTTTTAGAGCCAGTACAACATTTGTTAGGATCTGCACAAACAGAACAAAATGAGGTCTATGAGATTATTATCAAAAAAATATAATCACAAAAAGTGTAATAAAAAATATTTTGCAGAAGAATTAAAAATATCTGAAAACAGTCTTCAAGTTGTGTAGAATTTCAAGCTCTCCCTTTACTTTTTTTTGTCCTGAAAAGTAAGTTAGGAGATAAACTGGGCTTTGAAGCTCCCTGAATATCACTGTATGTCTACATACCATCATTGTCTTCTGTTTCTTCCTCTGCTTCTTCGAGAGTCTGTAAAGATAAGAATTTAAAATTACCTCTTTTCAAAGAAAAAAAAAACAACCACAAAACACAAGTACAATTTCTAAAGATGTAACAAATTGTATTTTTCTTATCCTCTTAACATGATTTGAGGGAGACAGTAACCACAAACAGAAAATTACTCATGCCTGAAATGAAAACAACAGTTCTCCTGAACTACTCATTGCACTTAGTAAAACATTTATTCTGCTCAGACTGAACTAGTCTAGATACTAGTGAGATAGTTGGTATTTTGCTTTCGTCATTCAAAAATGAAGTTGAGCAACTTCATCAATTCTGATTTTAAGCACACTCATTTTCTACATGTGACAGCACTCAACTGATAAGAAGTACAAAAAATGTACCACATCAATAAACACTGGCCCTGTGCAAGCTCCCCTGTTTGAAAAACAACAACTGCTACTTTTCCTTAACATGTAACTTTAAGAAGCAGAGAAAATGCAAGACTATTGTCCTACAATATTTGAATCCAGTCATACTAATACATGCATTTTACTGGAACTCTGATGCTAAGAAAGATTTTACATTGCACAATACTGTGAGTTTCAACACAGCTATAAATCATCAGAAGCTCCCTCTGAGGGCCTCCAAGACTTACTAAATCATTAGTCACGATAAAATTAAAATCAAATATAAGTACTTTTGCTTGGGCATGTCTTCTGTTTCTTCCTCCTCTTTGGTATGTATTCCGTTTGCATCATCCAAGGACACAGGAAATTTCCCTTCTTCTTCTTCCAGCTGCTGCCGTAACAGTGCTACCATCTCTCGATGCTTCTTTGATTTCTCGTGATTCTTCATGCTGTGAAGACCAGCAGATCATTAGAGCAGGTAGCTCTGAGCAAACATTGTCACACTCACATATAAGTTAGTAACAGGCCCATTATCCATCACTACCAAGCATGGAAAATTCTGCCCTGACAATGTCTCTACTGGAAAGATGACAATGACCATTATATGAAGTTAAAAAAAAACAACTTTAAAACGCATTTTTAAAAAAGTTAAAACCCAATCCCCCACCCCAAATCCCCAATCACAAGCACTTACGCTTTCTCAGTTTTTAACATTTTGTCACAAGCAGGGCAGTACAGACCATCAATAAATTCGGCTTCTGTTCCATCATTCAGTCTGTCTGAAGAGATCAGTGGGGAGCAGAGAGAGAAAGTCAGATGAGCAATTTTTGAGTAAGCTCCTCTTAACGCCAGGCAAACAGTCACAACACTGACATTCAGCTTCTTTTGTATTATTGACATGCAGTCAGATGAAGACCATCTCAACAAATCATACATTAGCATACATTAACAGCTGTAGCTTGACGTCTTCTCATGTCCAATTGAAAACACCAGAGAGGGCCAGACTCCAGCCTGGCACACCTCAGCTGGAGGCAGGGAGCTGCGCTACAGTCAGAACTGTGAATATGGGGCTGCAAGAGCTGTGAGCCAACACTCAGGCTGCCAGGACTCACTACAGACCACCCCCCGTACCTTCGATGCCTTTTGTCTCCTGTTCTTCCAATCCATCTTCATCACCTGACCCATCTCCAAATTCCTTTTCATATTGCGCCTCCATCTCTTGCAACTCTTTCTCCAGATCTGACATAGTTATCCAGCTCTGCTCTTTATACTGCTCAGCAAGCCTTTAAGAAGAGTAATACAGTAACTTCAACATTGCATCCATGAGACAGGAATTACAGAAACATTATTTAAGAGAACTTTTTCTTGTCTGGTATTTTAGGAGGAAAGTCCTGAACACATGATGATAGAGGAAGCAACTGTCTGTAGGGCCTGTAAATCTGAGCAGTTATCTTGTGATGTCAGTGGGCACACTATGCTGCAAGTAAAGAGTTACTGCTTGCATTTCAGGCAGGAAAGGCAACACAGCATGGTCCGTATCAAGCTGACAGCAGGAAAGTCAGCTCAATCCTCAAAGCAGTACAGCTGCTTTTACCTGCTGCAAGATCCAAACCCACAAAGAGTACAGGCCCATAAAAGCCACAAGCACATTACTCATTGACTCTGTGCTATCGGAATGTACCAGCTCAGTTTTCCAAGGCTAAGTCTGGCCCAAGTTACCAGTCAGTGCACCACAGTACAGCTGGATTTTGCTCCAGCTGCCTTCTGGACTCAGAATTATCAAGTTATTTGTCGGTAAACATGTAATTCTGCTTCATTCTCCCTTTAGGGGAAAAAAATATATATATACAAAAATAAATTAATTGTACATAATATATTCCATATATATTTTGATTATGATTATATAATTTTAATCGATATGCAATTATTTTGCAAGTGCACTCTTATTAAGAATTTAAGCTCCTTCCTCCCATTTGCAGGAAAAGTTGGAAGAATAAATTGTGCCTACACTTGGGAGAGCACCTCTTACTTCTACTTCATTTTGGGAAAAATAAAAGCACTAAAAAAAAATGCATTTAGTTCAATGAAAGGGTCCTTTCTGAAGATTTAAAAGGAAAAGCAAAACTGAGTTCATTTTTCTCACTTTCATTTTAGCAGGTACAGTTCCAAGGCAGATGAAGCTGATCTATGTCGTCTGTTATAGTCCCGCTCTCCCTTATTCCAAAACATACATTCTTTTTGATTTACATGAACAGTGATAGCTATTAAATCTTACTTCCCCAGGCAAGCAAAAGCACACTGGATTCTGTGCTACTACAGCCAGTTACCTGCAGGACACAGATAACTATTCCCTGGTTACCTTAGATCTCCACACGTTCAGTACAACGCAGAGACACTCAAGTTTTAAAAAGCTCAGACTTGAGACCAAAACTAATACATGTAACTTTCAAGGATGTTTAAAAGAGCAAGTGGATCTACTATTAGAATCTAACTCCATATGGTATCCTCATGGATAGTTTCTCCAACTTTAAAAAAAAAATATTTGTTCCACATTTACATACTTGGCTTGTTTGAGCTTCTGCTGCCTCGAAAATTCCTCTGCTTTCCTAGTCTTCTCTGCATTTTGTTCTTCTACAAGTTTTCTGTGAGCCTGTACTCTTTTATCCCTTTTACGAATAAAGGCTACTAGCTGACGGACCAGTTCATTCCTCTCTTTCCTTGCTTTATCCCTCGTTTTCTTGTTCTCTTTTTCCATAGCTCGTTTCTCCCAGCGGTTTGAGGCTTGTCGTGTGTCATATCCTTCTTTCCAAGCAAAGTTTTTCTGAGTACAGAAACTCTGCCAATATGCATAGAAAGGGTGGACTACCTGTAAGAAAACAAAATTTAAACAAGTCACTTGTTTAGTGGGGGTACTAAAAAGTTTTGTGTCTTCTACACAGGCCACAGTTTTCCCTCAGAGTTTACATAAAACATATGAAGGCTTAGAGAAACTTCTAATATCATCCTTCAATTTTCAAACCATGCCAAATCAACAACCTTGTCTAAATTATTCCAAACGGCAACTTCTAAAAAAATATCCCCTCGCAGGACTGGATCCTGCTGACACTAGTGCTCAGCTGCTCAGCAGCGCTGTACTTTTCCTGTCAAACTGAAAAGCACAATCAGAGCCAGGTGTGCTGTCCACAGGCAGGCATATGCGCCTGTTGCCTAAAAACCACCACACTACGTTACACCAAAGGTCAGCCATGCACTTCCAACAGCAGCCAACGACCAGCACAAAAGGAACAATAAATGCATGTACATAACGCTATTCCTTCCCTGTATATTCTCTCTGCTTCCAAAGCAAGACAGAAATTAATAGCCCTTGATGCATTTTTCTTTCATGAATTTGTTTAATTCATGTTTTAAATGTTTAATATAACTTTTATTAACCCATGTAAATTGTCGGCATATACAACAGCACGGAGTCATGACTTGCACAATTTAACAAGGGGCTACACGAAGGTGTGCTTACTCCTGTTTTGACAGCAAATTGTACGACTGCAGGTTAAAGTGCTGCCCTCTAGGCCTCACATTAAAAGAAACAGTAAATGATCTCTCCTTATTCTCCTTCCTTTTACTATTCATGAGTAAATGCTGGATTAATAAAATGGCATAATAATTATTTTTTGGTTTGTTCTCTGTTCTTCTCCAAACTATTATTAACGTTCTGCATTTCACATATTCAGGAAACAAGACATGGCTAAACTCCCTTCTTACATTACTTGTCCCACTAAGCTGCCGTTTTACTACTTACTCCTACATGCATTACTGTTTATATTTTGGAGTACTCACAGAAGTATTTAACCTAACAGTTTAATTCTAGCACGCCCTCTCCTCTGCCTCCGGCCACTGGTATTCACATGGACTACAACTATGAGCACCTCAACACTAATTTCTAATGGCCCACCTACATGCAAAGGTTCATGGCTGTGGCCCCTGGCAGGTACATCACTACAGTTTTTCCCTGCTACCACAAAAAACAAGCTCTAAAATAACCAATAAATATTCATAATTAACCCAATAACCTAAGTGAGATTAGGACTCCTATCTCAGATTTCTACTTCAGAAGGGGATACCTTCTGTTCAAACTGATGCGTGGCCATCAACCGGTAACAGGGATCATCCCCACCTTCACCAGCCGTATGAGCCAAGACTTTCCTCCTCCTCAGCAGCAGCTGACATACAACCACATCTCTGACATCCTCCAGAAGACCGTACAGCAGCTCCTGATGAAATCCCAGATGGATTTTGTTTTGCCTACTGCTTATACTTGGAGCGGATCACTTTTGTTTCTGCATCTAATTGACCTACAAGTCTTCTCTTCCCATGAAGTCTTGCGAAGTCACAGACTTCAGGATATTCCCTCTGAGGGTGACGGAGCACTGGAACGGGCTGCCCAGGGAGGTTGTGGAGTCTCCTTCTCTAGAGACATTCAAGACCCACCTGGACAAGGTCCTGTGCAGCCTGCTGTAGGTGACCCTGCTTCAGCAGGAGGGTTGGACTAGATGACCCACAGAGGTCCCTTCCAACCCCTACTATTCTGTGATTCTGTGATTCT
>Ga0065711_1005120_pt1 | contig 24327 bp, 13 predicted proteins | sample Hoacrofraction12_FD_59098 | JGI IMG/M metagenome (GOLD analysis project Ga0065711, IMG submission 59098) | Hoatzin crop microbial communities from Cojedes, Venezuela - Epithelial fraction 12 v2 (version 2) | ecosystem: Host-associated > Birds > Digestive system > Esophagus > Crop | place... | reverse complement strand
GATATTCAAGACCCGCCTGGACAAGGTCCTGTGCAGCCTGCTCTGGGTGACCCTGCTTCGGCAGGGGGGTTGGACTAGATGACCCACAGAAGTCCCTTCCAACCCCGAACATTCTGTGATTCTGTAACATTCTGTGAAATGGACTCAGACCTAACGTGAGCCTGCTACCATCTGCAGCAGCAGTTCCACTGAAGTTCCTGCCTCCCCTGCAACAGCAGAGATTAGGAGCTAATCAGTAGATTTTTGGTATGCTCCACAATTTGGCAAACTGTAACCCAAAGCCTACTTTGTCATGCTTTCTTTGTTCGTATATTGTTGTTTTAAACTACGCTGCCTCCCCTCACTGGCTTAACTGTTGGCATTGTGCTCTAAAACATGTCCTCTGCCGCTAAAGCACTGATGCCGTTTGCAGGTACCAACAGCAACCTCTGTTTTTTCCTTTCTAAAATAAACATAGCCACACAGAGGAAATTGTTGCAAAAAATTTAAACTATTCAAGAGTGAACAAACCCATTGTTTGGAGAGGAGACTTCAGGGCAGCAGAGCACTACCATGACTGTGCTGCAGAGCATCCGTAAAAATCCTGTGGAGCGCAAGGGTTGGAGGTTGGCATGTGCTGGGACAGGGAGAGAGGGGACAGAGCATTCCCATTGTTTAAATGTAAACAATAATAATAATAGGCTTTCCTAACTGAGAGAAGGAAGCAATCTAATGTGGAAAACAGTTGTTATTACTCTGTTTATGACTCCTTGTTCCCGAAAAATATGCTGGGTTACTTTGTAACACTGAAGGGGGCTAAACTGAGATGACCTGAAATTGGGTGAATGACTGAAAACCCATCTGCTTGGGAATAACTTTCCTCTTTGTTAAACTGGAAGCATGCTAGAATGGAAAATACTGGGTGGAGGATCCGTAACTCTTGCGACTGTAAGCGCTTTATCCTCAAACCCCCAGACAAATTCCAGTTGTTTAGGCAGTAAAATGAATTCACTGCCAAACGGTGCCTTAGGTACCTTCAGGGAGAAAGCTGATATCTGAGTCCAAGGGTGTGGTCCTCAAAGCAATCTCCTAACACCTCAAAACCTGAAGGTTCATTAGAAATTTTTCCAACACAGCTGAAGTTCTCTGCATACAGTCTGATCTGTATTTAGGAGATAATTTATTACAGAAAGGAAAGAAATTCCAAGAGCAGGACCAAAACCCCGAGTCCCTCCTTCAGCAAGGAAACAGGCTTTGTTCAGGGCCACAGGGGCAGCCATTAGGGCTCTTGTGCTCTAATATTAAAGGTCGGTACCACCAAACCTCCCCTAATGCTTCCAGTGAAAATGGCAGCAGAGGCTGGTTTCGTGCTGAGCTGTGGGTGCACGTCGCTTGCACTGGGAACATGCCGACCAGACCAGGATGTCTCCTGGGATGGAAGCAGAGGACCTCCTCGCTTAAGGACACCACGGCAGCTCAGGGTGGCAAATCTGGCATTCCTGGAAGGATGCTTCTGGGCACTGTGATAATTTTACTCATAAAGCGATGATACCTAGGGAACCAAAGGACCAAGTAAGGACTCTAAGGGTCCCCCTCTTCAGCTGATGCATCCAACCTCCCTTTACATCATTCTACGTCTTTGAGCCTCAGTGGCTCGCATGACGCTTAAGTAGCACTGTACAGCCAGTCACCTGAGCCAAAGCAGCTCCTGTCTCAAACAGCAAAAAATACTAGTCCCTTTGTTTGACAATGTATATCTTAAAAGTTCCAGCCACGCACAGAAAAAAACAGCAATCTCCCCTCAGGCTATCTTAAATACACATTTTGCCCTGCTGCTTTAGTGGAAAGCTGACTAAATCTGTATTTTATTTCTCTGATGCCTCTTCTGCCGTAGGGCATTCTGTTGTGTCTATAAACTGCTTCATCTGTGAAGCATTACAAGATTTCATCATAAGCAACGCATATACTTCATTTGGTCAAAGGATGTATCTTTTCATGAAATATTGCTGGCACTCTTTATTACTCAGCACACGCATCTGGAGACTGTCACATCTTGTCTGATTCAAACAAAAAATCATATTTCTGTAAGCAAAGGATAGCATAAAATAATTTAATTTTACTGACATCAGAGAATTTTGCTTCTCAATTCAAATTACATCAGGAAAACACTCAAAAAACTCAGTAGCTTGATTTTTTTTTTTCTTCAAGGAATCTATCCCTAAAATAAGTCTATGAATTCATATGACAACATCTGCAAAAATTATTTTTACAACTTACCTTGCAGACCAAACCCATAATTTTCAATAGCTGGAAGTCAGAAAAAATCAGAGAAGGAACCAAGGTCAAATGTTATCAACCAAAATGGGAAAATTTTACGCCGAAGAAGGTAGTAGACACCACTCGTACTTGCACCTGAAGTCCTTAAGCAACCTCTGAGAGCCGTCGTGGTAGATGGTACAGAGAGCCGTCGTGGTAGATGGTACAGAGACAGATAGCAAAACATTATCTGTGTCCCACATGCACAGTCTGGTTAAAATGTCTGAACACACTACTGGGGTCCTAGAGGTTTGGATGGTAGAAGCCAGAGAGTTTGAAAGTGAGTTGAAGGAGAGCTGTGTGGTTTTGGGCTCCCAAGAGGAACACAATTTGAGTTTCCATTTCAAAAACCCAGCTATGACATGCAGTATTGAAAAGGTAAACCTTCTCTGATGTGAAAGGACAGAGGCAGTATCTTGAAATCTGCATTTCACATGCTAGCTTTCTTTAAGAACAAATGACCTACTGATCCCTATCCATTTTCCCATATGCACCTTTTGAATCCACCAAAGATGGTAAGAATTAGGTAAGTGTTTGACTAAAATAGAGGAAATGCTTATTTTTAATCATGAAGGCTTAGGAATTAAAAAGTAATTCTGTTCTGCAGACTCACTGCATGAAACAAATTGTTTGCGTTTCATGAAAGTTTATGACTCTCACCTAGCAGAAAAAGAGGGAAATATATATTGGCACGAAAAGCAAGTAGCTCCTTCCCCAACAGCCAAAGGACACGTATAAAGAAGCTCTTCAACTAGCCCTCTGACATATATAAACTATATGTCACACACTGTGGAGACTTCTAAAGTGATTTCTCAGGGATGTGTATCAAAAGATGGAATCATTCAGAGAATTACTCATGATTAATGCAACTAAGCAACTACGTTAAGATTGTCTATCTGAAACTCCTAATGATTTTCGGAATACAGCCCCATCCAGATTAAGATTACTGTAGGTAATTTACAGATCACAAGAGTTATTGTAATCCAGGACAACTCTAAGATAAACTGTCACCAGAACTGTACTAGTCACAATTTTTAAAAGTATACTCTTGACTAACCACTCACATCTGAAATTACAGGATCGTTCTCTCCCAACTGCCCCCACCAACTACTATGTGTTTTTTAAGTGGACAAAACTCCTTACTAAAAGATAACCACAAGCTACTCCCACTGAGCCCTTCAAGGCGCTTCTAACTTGGTCACCGGACTCACTTTTTTGTGGCCTCTACTTTACAAAAGTTCCAAAATTTACTAGAAACTTTGAAATGAGAAATAAATGTAAATCTGATTAAAATTATTAGATGAGGATGAGACCCACTGCATGATAATGGCAGTGCAGGTGGAAAAATCGGATTTTTTCCACTTGTAAATAAGAAGAAATGAGAAGAAGCAGCTCCTACAGCAGATTCCCGTAGGATCCTTCAGTTAGTTCTTTGGCCTCACTCCAAAAGGAAAGAATGGACCTTTTCAACAAGCTGGTCCCTCACCCCAAATTGTGTGCAAGTTGACAAACTCACCGTCAATGGCACTGAAGACTGCTGATAGATACTAAAGAGCAAGTAAATGTGAAAACTGTCAGCAGCCTTTGTCCATTATTTTCAGAAAAAACACCAACCAACAAGATTGAGGATGGTTTCACGCCATACTCAAGTCAAAGTGCAAGAAACGGAAGTTGTATGTGAGGTTGGATTAACCGCTGACTAAAATACAATCTCTTTAGGGATTTTTTTTTTAAATCACTGAGCAAGAAACGAAACACATAAAAGTTGCGTTGACGTTCGTTTCCTGCTTTGGGTGAAGACGTAGTGGCTCTGAAATAAGATTAAAAAAATAAATAAATACAAGAGGGCTAACTTCAATCAGGAAGTGCTGGAAATCTTACAATAAACTTTGATCCTTTCAACTTAGTGTGCTTTACCCCAAGGCCATGTATGTTCAGCCTTTCCAGGCTAGCTTAACCTTTGAGGTTAATTTGAAGATCATGTGGGGTTTTGTTAAACGCTACAAGCATACACAGTAAAAGGAAGTAGTGCAGGCCATCTTATTAAGCATGACTTCAGTACAGCTAAACAGATTGCAGCAGCACATGAGATTGGAAACTTCTTGAAAGAACAATGAAGAAGATAAAGGGAGTAAATAAGTTACATCCTGGCTCCAGGACTGGTTCTGCCCAGAGAGTAAACACCTTCTTGTTGACAATTCTCCATATGGAAAAGCAAAAGCATGCTATAAGAAGAGCAAGCCATTTTTACTCTAAATTATTGAAGCAAAGTACCTTTGCTTATTCATTAGGGAAACTGTAAGTTCTTTTTTTCACTATTGCATTATTTTTTCCAAAGTCTTTTCCTCATAAAGGCATAGATTCTTCAGCAGCCATGAAAGCAGTAAAAATACACCTTCCTACTAACTCACTGCGTACTATGACATTAACGCCATATATATGAGTGCCTCTAATCAAGTGGGCTTTTAAAATAGCGTTCATGGTCAGGAAGGCATTTTTTCCCCATTTCAAGAGTCGCAGGCACAGTCAGACTTTGTTTTCTGAGGATTCATTTTACATATATTGAAATAACACAACTATTTTTGACATTTTTGCCTCCATTCACATGTGTAACCCTTAACGTCACACAACGACTCCTCTTAGAAAAGGTCTGTTCCTTGTAAGAAGACTCACAGACAGCTTAAATCTGAGCAAAAAGGGACAAAGAGAAACTCATAGACAGAGGCTGGGGAGGTCCAAGGGGTAAGGGAGCAGGCTCAAGATGTTCAGAGCCAGTGGATCTATGGGAACAAGAGCCTAGAGGCAAGGTCTTGTACTGCCCTTAATTCTGTGTGCGTGCGTGTGTGTGTGTCTCTCTCTCTAATTCGAAAGATTCTTAAAAGCCCTTGTTTTCTTGGAGGAATCATCATCCAGGGCAATACAAGTGGCGGCCTGTACATCAGTATCCCAGAGCTTACATATTCCTTCATCATTATACACGCAGCTGGCGAAATAACGTTTTGTCCCCAAAACTGAGTAAGACCCCAAAGGTTTTAAAATACTAACTTTTATAACATTGTAATTTGGAATATTATACATTTATGTCATTTAAAAAGGAATTCAAATCACTTTTTAGCACAAAAATTTGGAAATACTAAGCAATTTCAGGGATCTTGAGTAGAACCACTCTCAGAAATCTGCTGCTAACGTCATCCGTTTTAGATATTTCTACTTTCTATTACAGCAAGCATCTTACTGTGGTTGTAAAATACACCCCTCAAATCATGCATTTCCTTCACTTTTACTTTTTAACACAAAGAATAAATATTTTAAAATAATAATAAAAAAAAATTCAGAAAAAAGCAGTTAAAAAAGGAGGCTGGGGTCCCTCAGTTTTATAGGACAAGTCAATACCTAACTGAAAGAAGGAAAACAACATTTGCCAGCATTGCTGAATTGGTATCTCTGAACAGTAACAACCTCTTTCTCAGAAAATATCTACACAACACACTGTAGCAGCAGAAACTGCCCTATAAAATTGTATGAAACTGATTTCTGAGGGAAGAAGCAGCTCATTCTTGATGGACTTACTGCTTGGGAATTTTTCTGACAGCTGTGACTGGTTTTGCTGATGTGCTTTCTTTTCACTGAGTAACTTGGGCCAATAAATCATTTAGTTTAAGCACATCACATATTAAATGGTAACAAGTTGGGAGTGGGGATGCTATTTGAGAGGAAAGAAAGTTCTGTAAAAACCTTATATGAAAATATAGATCCTCAAGTATCTAATATTTTACTTCCTTCGGAAAAGGGGTTTTAAAATAAAACCTAAACACTACCACCCACCAGTCAGACTCTTCCAACAACATGCATTCTGTGAATGTAGTGTATTTTCAAGAATCAATAAGCTAGTAAAATTTATAGTAGTAGTAGACTCCTGTAACGCATGCTTTTTTGGCACTTATAAAACAAGGAGTTCAAAATGCTTCCAAGAACACAGTCCCAAGCCACACACCTTACACTCTTCTGACTTCGCACACTGCACAAGTCTGTTTACAAGATCTACGAGTTTACTAAAGTTAAGCCAACTTACCCCGCGCCACAAAATCAAGCCATGAACACCATTCTGAGAAAAAATAATAGCTCTTCATTTCTGCTACAGAAATTCCTCTCTGATTCATCGTCAGAGAAGAAAAATGTGCACTTCTCCCTTCCTTTGCTCAGAATAAACTACCCCGAGAAGGTAAGAGCTTTCATATTATTTGAACTTTGTTCCATAAACGCAACAGGTGGCACAAGATGACTTTACAAATACATTTTCCTCCAGTAATGCCACTGTTCTTGTAATTATCTCTTTAATTACAGTGTTCTCCCCGCATGTCCCCACCCTGAATATTTACAGACTGCCGATATACCCAGTGTCTGATACAGTATTTCTAGGCTACAGGCTGAAGCCCTAAGCATATTTTCACTTATGTTAGCCTTTAACAAGGCAAAGCAAGACTGTTTTTTCACTCAGATATTCACAACACTGTCTGGAACTAGCTGTATTGAATTGCTCACACACAGGTTTAACATTGTGGTGCACTTTATCACTTCTGCTATGGATTCACACCCAATTCTCTTCTCCAATTTTCTGCCGGAAAAAGTGCAAGGGCATTTCCAGCAGAAGTCTCAACCATGGAAACCCCAGTCTCAAATAAATCCCTTTTCAACTCTTCTATCCACCCAGCAAATGAAGGTGTGAATGCAGCAAACTATAAACACAGCCTTGCACGCCTGGACCTATCTAGCATGGGGACTAACAGTAATAAAGTCGTAATGGCAGGCTTTAATACTGACCAGAAATCTCAGTGTTTACACATACTGCAGGCAGGCTTTGGTTATGCTGAAGCCTTCAGGTACTTAAGTATGTCAGCTATAGTCATGTATTCAGTCTGACATACGTTGTCTGACGTTTCCTTCACCCATGCATTTTGCTATTTTACCTGTAAATTAACACCCTCTTCTGACACAGGAATGCCCAACGTCCAACAGAAATACTCACACAACTCCTGGAAAAGATGGACCACATCTCCAACCCCTCGACTGACACAGAAGATGCAGGAGTGCTCTTCCTCTAGACTCCTCTTCGCTACTTGCGGTGGATTACCTAGCCTGTGGATTAACCAAGCTTTGTCTGTTTCACTACAGAAGTCTATTAGTACTATACACCCACATTACAGCACTGCCTCACTGTACTTTGTTGCAGAACTTCTTTGAATTGGATTGGAAGGACCCTGGGACACAGCAACCTCCTCATCCATCCATTCACTACGTGCCTAGAGCGTACACACAAAAGGAAACTGCCTCAGAGCTTCAGTCATTTCATCAGAAAACCAACCTGAATCCAGTGGGAAAAGATGCAGACTACAGGATGCCTCCAAAGATACTCCCCGTCCATACCAAGCGCAGCACAGACTGAAGACGGGTGTCTCTGGAGTCTCCACTTGCTAGACTTGTTTTACAGCTCTCAGTTCAAGCTGACCTACTGTTCCCGTTTGCTTAGAGGGAGCGAGAAGAGGGAGAATCTCAAAGAATGGTCTGTGAGCGCTATGCCAGGAAGCCCATCACAAAGGGCCACAGCGGGTCAGCACCCTGGAAAGTCTCCCCCGCTGATGGGAGAAAGGTGGCCCCACAGAAGCCTGCCTGAAGCCACGGCTTTCCAGGGCTGAAATCCTCCACAGACTACAACTGCCATCCCACCTGCCTGCAGTCAGGGATGCAGATGCACACAGAAGATGTATGGTCAGGGGTGGATGCAGAAACCACAATGCTGTCTCACACGAGCCTGGCCATATCAGCCTGGGTCCTCCTGCCCAAGCAGGAGGGGCCACATGGCCCCTGGTCCCAAACCTCTGTGTTCCAAAGATCCAGGGCTCAACCAGGGTGAGGGGATAAAGGCAACACAGCCTGCCCTGGGTAAAAGACACCCACAGAGAGCAGCACAATGAGGATTAGGCCAAGGAGGACAGATCCAACTGTCCACAAGCTGTAAGTAAATACAGTCTGCTTTGTTCAAATGAAAATAAAACAGAGATGGATTTGCTGAAGCATGAAGACTCTGGAAACCAGCCCAGCTTCCCTTATTAAAGTAAGTACGGTAATGGAAAATCAATATATGAACTGGGACATTTATTGTTCATGTAAAGATTTCTGTATTGTATATCAAAGATTTTAACATGCGGGGAAAGCGTGAAGTGACAGTGAGCAAACCTGCTCTCAGCAATTTCCAGAGATGCTAATGAAGAAAGAACAAAGCTCTGTGAGACCTGGGACAACAGGACAGAGTGGCTTAATTTTGTCACAAGGAGAAGAGAGATGCATACGTCATGGGATTCACAGAATCACAAGCACATTTACTTTGGAAATACACCCTTGCCAAAATTGTAATTTTACCCAGTATAGCTACAGGTCAGAAATGTTCCAAGGCTGCAGTACCTCTCCCCTTCCACTGCCTAAACCCTTGATCCACCCTCTGTGTAACATTTGGTCTGGAAGTGACACTGAATGCTAATTCAAATCTGCCACCAGGAAGGTGGCAAAACTCTTATCAGTCCAAAAGGCCATAAAACGGCTTTGACCAAACAATGGAATCGTTCTTACTGGATATATAAGGTTAACATTAGAAGCACAGAATTGCTTTCCTACTGTCAACATAAAAGGGGTAACAGGAAGGAAAGGAAATAGAATTTTTGCATACTTGAAGACTTCAAACAGAAAAGGCTGCAACATAATCAAAAGGAGTTTGGGAATCATAATAAAGATGGGTGGGAGAGAAGACAGACAATTTCCTACAGAAACAACACATTTTTCTGACTATACACACACCTATATACAGTGAAAGGAATCTGTAAGTAAGAGATGATTGTACAGCATTACAAGATTTACATTAAGGATCTGAGTCTGAAGGAAATTAGGCTAAAATGAGGAAAACTGTCTATGTTGGAATGTGTTCAATATATTAAATTTGTGGCTTTTTCCTCTGCAGTCAAGGTTTTGCATATACTTCCAATTAGCTCCAATCCATTCATGAATGGCCAGCAGGCACCTGCAACTCAGAGGTACATAAATGTTCTAAAATAATTGGTGCAAGTGGTAACTTTTATGGCTACGCTTTGAACTTGACTTCAGTGTGATTACTACTCTGTGATGGTTGAATCCTAAAGGAAGGTAATACTGAAATTTGAGGAGGCCTTGTTTTGCTTTGCTTTGTAAGAGCGCATCCCATGTGTTAGAAATACAACTAAATTTTTCCTGATTTTACTGTGATTTCCAGCAATTAATATCAAACCTTTTCCTAGTCTGAGCTGAATGGAATTAATTGTTAAACCTTGATAATTTATTAGTTAGCACTCCAAAAGATACCAAACCAGATGTCCAGAATGTCCAGAACCGATAAGTCAGGAAAGGAGGAATCTTTACATTTCCGAAGTTACGATAAAAGGTTCATCAAAAAACCTTACAATTATCATTCCAAGAAAAATAAATGACAAAAGACTGAGTGAGCACAGTAAAAAAGAAGGTGAGAGCAAAAGGAATCACCAGAGAGGCATTTTTCTCTTACCTTATTTTTTCCTAAGAGTGTCAACATTAAAGAAAGGAATATTGTATTGAAAGGCCTTGAAAATTTTATATTTACCTATAAAGGTAGCTTAGTTTATATTGATTTCAATTGCACATGCTCCAAATTAATTTAAAAAGAAATTTTAAAAGTCCTCTTTTAAACCATTTTAGGTCACAGTGCATATGAAACCAAGAATGGATTAATTAATTATTGAAAAATCTGCTTCAGCTTATCTCAGACAGTCAGGGTTAACCTATTTCAGGGAAAAACCCCAACAAAATGTAGCTTTACTAATACAAAGATTATATAATTATCAGTCACAGTAACATCTTATTACACCACATACTATATGAAACAGACTTTGAGATTGGATAAATGGTGGCAAGTCTTAAATTTAGTACATTATACTTAAAGATCAGAGGCTTCCTGATTTTTTGGAGTACAGTTACAAATATCTTTTTTGGTGTAATTACTTGTATTTTTTAAGAGCGGAGCGCTCAGTGAAGTTCTTCTAGAGTATCAAAGTGGGGGCGGTGTAAAGCATTCAAATCTGTGCCTGTTAGATACTATGATACAGCTGGAACTGCAAGCAAAAATAAAATACAATGTTTTTCTCCAGTAAGTACTGGTGACAGAGGGTAATCACTATCCCTGAGTAATATCTAAGATGGATGAAGATATATATTTTTTAACTATAACAGTTGCTGGATCCTTACATGAGTATGCTTTGAGATAAAATACTAGTTCCTGCAAGAATCATCCAAGTTGAGAAAATCAGTAATGCCAATACTAGGCTACTAACTGCTTATATTCACCTCACACACTGCTCCAACTTAAGTGCAAACGTTCTACGTAGATATAAATCACACTATAGGATCACCTATACATTCACCTCACCAGAGCATATTTGGCGTGGGTTGTTCCGTGAGTGCCGTCTGCCATGCAGGATTTGGATGAACCTTGGTAGGGTCCTAAAATGACTTTCATGTCCTTCCCTCAAAAGGCGTCGTCGAGACATGGATGTGTATCCCTGTATCTTCAAGTTATTCACCAATGGAAATAAAAAAATCAGCTCTTCAGAATTACACTCTTCTAATGCAGCGAAAGATGTGCTGATTTTGCTTTTAAATGTCAACAGAACATAAAATTTCTTTGTCAAATTCAAATGCTACCAAAAAAGATAAAAAAAGGACGCAGATTTAAAGACCCAGAAATGGGTGCAGTTTGGTTATTTGTATTATACGTGCTTTTCCTCAGAAACCAATACCTGGTTTTACTGGAAAGAAAAAAGAAAAATCAGTTCTACTTAATGGACTGAAAATACCAAGATAGCTTCTGCACAAAGCTGCGAGACCCTCTCAGTTCCTAGCACGCTTCACCCAGCGGACAGGACATCTTGCCACAGTCTGCTTTCAGTGTGACTAGGATGAATAAAGGAGGCACAGCTGGTCACGTCAGGTCAGACTAGCAGATGAAATTTAAAAAAAAAGGCATGAAACTGTCTGTTTTTCAGTGTTTCATCCAAAATAACTGTACCCAAACAGCCCTGTGCTGTTTCTGGTGAAGAAAAGCCCCCGCAAAACATCCAGTTTGTTAGCAAACTCCAGCTGCGCACGGCGATCTAAAGCTGCTGCACATCCCAAGTAGCCTCCGTCTTCACATCCTTCTCCTTAACATGAGGGATGTTCAGTTGTCGCAACGAGCCGTCCAAGGTTTCACCTGAACAAGGGCAAGCTGAAGGTCTTTCTTACAACTTCACCGTCTTGCTCTTCAGTTCACAGCTCCGCACTCTGAGGGCAGAAATCTCACGCTGACATTTGCTGTATTTCTTACTTCCGTGTCTCAAGCACCCTGTATTCCTCAGGGGCCACCAAATCAAAAGAAAATACTGTTGTCAATACAATGCTGTCAATTACAAACTCCTCTTCAGTTAGTTTCCTTAAGTCAGACCCTCACCATCAATCCATCTCCTCCTCCTCCCCTTGAATTTGCACAGAAGAGACGACCAGGTCCCTCAAAGGCAAAGCCTGCTTCCAGAATATGCAAGCAGAGAGGTCTCACAAGAAAAACCTGAATCTTCCTGGGAGTTAACAAACAACTAATAGGAAGGAAGGGAGGGGAAATGAATCCCAGGCTTTCTTAAAACATATCAGGAAACCCTACGCTGTCTTTTTCCCCTGTCTTTTTCAATGCAGGAGAGAGGAAATTGATAATGCTGCTTTACTTGGCAGTCAACATTTTCCTTTCCATTTTGTTTAACTATGTCCTGTATGGCCACAGATCCACCGCAACCCCAATACATACCATTGTGCACATCAAACTGAAGAAGTAAATGTTTTGAAATATAGTGTACCAACTCTCACTAATCTGAAAGCAAATTAAAACAGGTAACAGTTAGTTAAGTCACGCTGAAGTAAATATAAACTAACTTGTTACAAGTACTAGCTTGAATATACCTTGTCAACAGAGGAGAATCATTACATTTTAAGCTGGAAAATGTTTGACTTTCAACGTGAAATCACAGGCATATGTGACATTCTTGAAATGTGATGATTAAGGTATCAAAATAAATACTAACTGATGCATTTCACGCAAATATCACTTGTTTTCCAAATTCATTATACTAAGCAGATGGACAACTGCACACTGCACCCATGCTATTTATCCTGGATCAAAGGCCTACCAAGCTTCAGGAAGGAAGAAAGGGAACAGCTTAGTGGTGGAAAACCACCATGCTAGACACTGCCACCTTGCTGTATATTCAGGGTTCTAACAAAAGAGGAACTGAAATAAAGCACAGCATCCATATTAGACAAAATTCCACATTTTCTGGTGCTGCTTATCACTGGGGGACACAAACCAGTGGTTCTAGTCAGATATAGTCGAACAGTACCGTCTGCCGGGACAAGACTGCAGCCTGCTCGTTGCTGCCAAGTTTCCCAGTGGAGGCACCGAAGGTGACCAGGAGACACCTGTAGCAGATTGCCAACCATCAGGGCTTTCCTCCTGCCTGGCAGGCTACCAGTTGATCAGGGTTTTTGGAGCACACCAGCCTCGTGACCAAAGGACCTGGTCTGACAACCGAGTGGGACGAGGATGAAACTGTACATCTCCTTCCAGCAGCAAGCCACCAGCTAGAAAAAGGGACTCTCTGTCCCAGCGGTGTTTTGAGTGTGCGGTGACACCAGTGGCATACGGGGGAAACCTCACCCACAATTTGTGCAGAGAACTATTACAATGAAGCAAAAGGACGTTCTCCTTGCTTTCTTTGTGTATCAAATGCAGGCAGAAGATTGATGACTTGAGTTGTAAAGTTGTTAAGTACACACAATCCTACTGAAAGCTAGCCATTAGCTACATCCCTGTCTGCAAAACAAGCTTTTAATCTTCTTTCGAGCACTCAAATTTGTGCCTAGAAGCAAAGAAATTAATCACAACAATGGCTATGGCGGTGTGCAATCAGAAGGAAACAGATGGTGTAATGCCGTATTTTCCAAACAGCAGCAGCCTCTATCTCCAGGAAAATAATCTGAATATTTTCCTTTGGCATTGGCATTACTATAACAAAAGCTCCCATTAGGATTTCTTCTCCGCTCTGTACTGCACCAGCAGACTACATAGCAGTCGAAAGACAGTAACATTCTTTGAGTATTCGTTGGCAAAACCAACTAGGCTGCACCCATCTCTTCTTTCACGTCACATAAACAGTAACAGTCAATGGGTAACACCTCCATGATTATTTCTAAATGACTACGAAGAGCCCGATGGAACCAACAAAACTGTGGCAATGAAACAGGGCTTTGTCTTCTCATGCTTCATTTCCTGGGCTGTTTCTGCCCGCAGGCGTAGTGCTGCGCACTGACAACAGACGCAGCCACGCTGACTCACGTCTGTATACTCTCTTCGGTTCTTCTTTGGAATCTGGGGAATCTCACAATATTTCAGTGCAGTAACTTCAAGTTTTCTTGGGAATTTTAAATATAGCTGCCATCACTTTCATCACTACTGGGTGTTCTCATCGTTCCTTTAATCTTTTTGTTTGTATAGGCGCCTTATCTTTATGGGACATCTCAAATGCCCTACTGTGATTTTTCCTCCAAACCCTAACAATTATTTACAGGCCCCTCCTTACATCCTCACATTCAGTGCAGCGCTGAAATGTTCCCATTATAGGACCATGTACCCCTCTTCACTGTACAGTGCAGGAGGCTCTGACAGCAGAATCAATACTGCTGTAGTTTTTTGTCTGTGTTTCATTCACTCATCAGAACAAGTTAATCTTCATATATGCTGATACGCCACTGCCACTGGTGTTGCCATTTCTCTTTAATTGTGGATCTTATTTTCCAGGCAAAAGAGTGCATCTCATGGAGAAGAAAACATGGCACCTCTCATGCCTGGCACTTCGAGATCCCACCATGCACCCAACAGCACAGGGGTCAACATGTGAGATCTGTATCTACTACTTCTCCTGTTTTTGCCCTGCAGTCCCTGCAGGGAGGAGCTTCTGCAGAGAAACTCCAGTGTCAGTAGTGCCATCATATCCCTGATAAAAACCCAGAGGACTGACTGCAAGAGAGGTCTCGCATGAAGAATACAGATGACTATGAAAATCATACAGGGAATCACATCTAACACACACATACGCAGAGCTCAGAAATGACTGTTTCTTGGAACAGTTTCTAAAAAACAAATATAAGGGTACATACAAGCTAAATCTCATAGCCTTTTCAACAAGGTGCAAGTGCCATGTGTATCTTTCAGCATCAGCACATTCGCAATAACAGTGGAAACGAAATGAGGGGGAAGAAGAGCAAAATGTTGTTTAGATTTTTCTGTTTAAAGCACGCTTCACCCATTACCTCCGCACACATATTTATTTTGCTGAGAACAGTAGTACAAACAGAAAGCTCAATTGGACTCATGCTACATTATTGAACAAAATTATCATTTTGCACACATTAAAAATACAACATACAAGCTACTTCTAATCTGAAATGTAATCTGGTTTCTAGAGCTGAACACCCATACACAGTAACCAGGTAGCACTGATTGTTGTTATGCTTAGTCCTAAACTTTCTTGTAACCATACATAAATGTTGAATTACGTCAAGTATTATGCTTGTGTTCATTTTTAAAATTAAAAATAAGTTAACAAAACTTAATCCATGCCAAAGGCCAGTGACTAGGCTAAACCAGAAGAAAGTCAGCTAGAGGCTGATTTTAAATGAAAAAGAAAGGGTAGCTGAGACGCAAAAGACACAGAACTTGATATTTTTACACCTGCAGATTCCACAGGTCTCTTGTAAAGGGAAAACACTGAGAGAAAACCCCTCTGAAAACCCGAAAAATAGATCATTATTCCACAATGCCAAGTATATTGAAATACAAGAAAATAATTAATCTTACTTTTTCAGTGTGGATGAGATGGACATAAAGTTTAGGTACACCTGTTGCCTATATTATTTTTGTACATGTTAGAATTGGATAGGTGTGCTTATATTTCACTTATAGGCTACTCTGTCAGAAAGTTCCCTCTAACAAGTTTAGAAATGGCTTCCATAGTGTCATCTAGAGAATCTGTGAACTAAAACTACATTTAATAAAATACGATGACACATAAGGAGAAGCTGGAGCAGAAAGAAATCTCAGAAATAGAGATGGAGATACATCCTGGCAAATCTAAAAGACATCTCCCAAAAACATAGACAGGGATAAATTTTCTCAATATTTTGATGCTAATTTAATAAAAGTTAGGAGTTAAAAAAAATTCTTTGGTTTCACGAGAAATCTACACAGAAACCTCTCAAAGAAAATCAAACTCTTACCATATAAAATAAATCCTAAAACACAGAGCATTTCATAATTTATAATAAGAAAAAAAAAACAGTTGCAAGGCATAAAATTACAGTTTCAGTATTCTGGAAGTGTTAATATTTAATTGTCAAGATAACAAAAAGCTTTTGTAGCCTAACTTCTGTCCCTCTAATTTAAGTAATCTTACACTGCACGTCTGAATTTCTTGGGGGTTAGCAATAAATTTGACCCTTCTCCAAAAGAACAAGTTCCTCCATCATTAGCGACAGAAAATACTTAGAAAATCACAGTGGGTCAGACAAATAACTAGAAGAGAAGAGCTCTTTATTACCAGGGAAGCAAAGTGAGGTTTAACAGCTAACAAGGCAGCACTTCTGTTTTGCCCTTTAATGTAAATCCTTCAACTTTTAAAGGCAACTAGCAATCAATTCCCAAACTTCAGGCATGCTCTGGGAAGGAGCATGGAAACTGCACTTACATAGAATCATAGAACGTTTTGGGTCGGAAGGGACCTGTAGAGGTCACCTAGCCCAACCGCCCTGCAGTGAGCAGGGACATCTTCACCCAGACCACGTTGCTCAGAGCCCCGTCCAGCCTGGCCTTGAATGTTTCCAGGGATGGGGCATTTACCACCTCTCTGGGCAACCTGTGCCAGTGTCTTACCACCCTCATGGTAAAAAATTTTTTCCTTATATCTAGTCTAAATCTAGCCTCCCTTAGTTTAAAGCCATTACCCCTTGTCCTGTCACAACAGGCCCTGCTAAAAAGATTTTCCCCATCTTTCTTATAAGTCCCCTTTAAGTACTGGAAGGCTGAAATAAGGTCTCCCTGGAGCCTTCTCTTCTCCAGGCTGAACAGTCCCAACAACTGGTGAAGACGAGAAGAGCAGAGCATGGGGAAAACCTGATTAGCATCTGGTGCCAATCCAAAGTGGCAGGTAAAGGCTATCATTGATACTGGAGCTAATTAAGCAACTGCCACCACCACCAGCTCACTCATTTACTTAAATTCTGTTAGGTACACTGACCCAGCAAATGGCAATTACAGGCAGGGATTGAGAAGGTTTGTCAGAGGTATGAGGCCCGCCTTTCTGGTCAGAAGTGAAGGCATGTGAAGAACAGCCATCTGTTCAGATTAGGAAGCCCCTGGAATTTGACCCTATGCTTGATACGGGCCCACACTGTCACCCAACCACACCGGCTCAGCCCTGCGTTCAGTACCCAGCTGCTGCTGTGAGCACAGCGCAAGGGAGGGAGATGACCACAGCAGGCGGTGGGCCTGGATAGAGGGGATTTTTTGCAGCAAGAAATGGAGAAGGAAAGGGATGGGAGACCTTTGATGTCACTGCACAGCTGTGCCTGCACACCACAGAGTCACGGCAAGGGGAAGCTGCTGACGTAAACCAGATAAAACAATTGGCAGCAAAAAGAAGTGACTTAAAATGCTTTATCAAATATAGCTTTATTGACAATGTCCTGTAAAGATACTACAGTTTCAGTCATATTGGCCATTCCCAGCACGTACAGCCTGAGACATAGTAGTTATTCCCATCACGTGCCAGCTACATCTGTATAAATATTAACCAAACTAAGGGGCTGAGGGTAAGTAATTGCCTTTACACATTAAGTTATGCTAATGGAAACTCTGTTCAAAAATCATCTGCATCAAATATGTATGTATATATATGTGTATATATGTATCTATATAAAGACTTATGAATATGTAAAATGGCTAATACATGCAGTCAACATTGACTGACCTTCCAGCAAACAGCTCTGTTCAGAATCACCGGGGGAAGAGAAAGCCAAAATTTGACACTGAAAGAACTTTTGCTGGAATTTAGGAATACTTTAATTATGCTCAAAAGAGAGTTCTAGTTCAAATGCTGCACCTTTTAACAACTGAAGCAGGCACACAGTACTTCCCCATTGGGTTGATTTCCGACAGAAGCAGCCAGAGAGGGCAAAGGGGTTTGTATGCATTTACACTCCGGCCAGACACTGCTGCTCTCCCCAGCTGGGTCTGCCACATCTGAAATTAGTGATCAGCTCACTAACGAAATCTGCTACTGGAGACAGAGCAACCTCTTGCACCACTTAAGAACATGTTCATCATTTGTTCAGAAAGACTTGCCAAGGTTCAGGACACTGCAAAATCTACAATTGGATGGGTGATTTTCAGAAAGTCTTTTGCTGAAGACGATACCGTTGATAACTACAAACTGTGAAATACGGTATAGACCGCTGCTGGATCTACGTATCCAGACAGCTCCCAGCAGAGGTGGGTCCTGGCTATAGCTTATGGTGTTCTCAATAATCTAATGTGTACAGTGAGAAATGACTGCTGTGCACCTACATAAATAGTGGATGTTGTCCTGTCGTGCTGGAGCGGGCCAGAAGCACCCTTTGAGACTTCGGTCTCTGCTACCGTAATTTCCTTCCTCTGAGAAATGTTCTCTGTTGCCATGTGCTTTGGACCCAAGGGACCCTGTGCTCAGCTCTCACCTCTTCCCTGTTAGACTTTCTTTTCCACATTTCACAATCCTCCCTCTTTAGTCTCTCCATGAATGGGGTATTAGTAAAGCGAAATCGTTTTCAGTCGAGTAGTTGCTTTGAAATCCTTCTGCACGCACTGTTACACCGATTACAAATTTATATGGCAGTAATCCACTCAGCACAAAAGAAACTGTGCTATTAATACTTCACAAAGCTGGTATGCAGCTATAAGTAATACCTTTTAGGGACCTTTCAGAAACGCTGTAAAAATCCCTAGGCTGTAAGAACCTAATACAATTTTTCTAGGCTACTGTTAGGATGCAGTATAGTAGGTTTTCTATTGCAACTTTCTCCAATGGCCATAGGGATGCGAGAGTGATAAATCACGTAAGTGTCTGGAAAAGGAATGAGATTTTCATAATATTAATGAACACAAAGTATTAATGAACCGCTGATTTTGATGATCGCTTATGTAGGCCTCCAGCAAAATGGGATTTTCCCCATATACAGATAAGCACATTTAATTGAACTGGGATGAAGGGAATTACTGGTAGAACATATGCCATCTACTAGACAGTCACAGTTTTAGTGTGTTCAGAGTCAGTTTCCCTCATTCTGCTTATCAGCTAGTCAGTTCTAAGAGACATAGTCTACTTATGTAGTCATAATTAAAAAGACATTCAAGCAAATAGATCGAAACACAAAGTGAGAGAGACCAAGGGTCTTTACACCATCTGGAACTGCAAAGGACTAGGGCAAGTTGGCTTTTAAGTTTAAAAATTAAAAGCTCTTTGGCAACTAAGAATCAATGGTTTCTTTCTGAAAACGTAAAACAAACACTGTGTGACATGCAGTTACTGTGGCTGTAATTCTTAGGAAGACCGAGAAACGCATTCCACCTATAGCGCCTTATCAGCAAGCACGAACAGTGAATACAGCCACAGCCGCACAGGCACTCTGTTCGACCTGACTCCCTACCGCTGCCAAAGGGAGGATTCCTGCTCTCAGTAACCTCCTCCTCTTGCTTCCCTGGTGCAGGTATTTGCATTTGTGCAGCCACATGGTGAATTATACACGGATGTGTGCCAGGTAGGGCAAGCAAAACAGCAAGACATGGTGTGGCTAGTTGAAGAAGTCAATAACCCTGGCATGTAACACAACATGTGGAAAGCTGCTGAAATTATAAATGCATACGATTTTCAGGTTGGGCATATTGTTTAATGATTATATCCTAAACTGAGTCGTGCAAGCTGTGCTTGTCTCCTGGATTCTACAGCAGAGATCTTCACAATTTAACAGAACAGTACTACTGATTACTATTTATGGCTGTACACTTAGAGACGCAATAAAGGCACAATGAGCAAATTGGAGTTACAGTCTCCAAATGAATTATTGCATCAAAACATGTTGAAAGATACTGAAGATTTTGTGAATTAGCTATACGAAGTAGAAATAGGCAGTGATGAAATCATGGTTCCTCTTGACATAGTCTCACCGCATGAAAACACTGAAGGAAATAACATTGTTAGTATGCAAGCTACTGAGAAAGAAAAAGTCAAGAAATTATATAAAAAGTTATACCTGAGCAAAAATGTTTCCCTGAATATTCTCTCATGTAAACAGAGCCTACAAATTGTACAAAATGTGGTTCCCCACAGCTGTAGATCTGTACAACCAAAAGTCAATTGCAGTCAGTCGCCCGTTCCTCCCTCACAGATTTTGGTCTCATTTGTTACATTTGGATTCACACATTATTTTTTTCCAGACAATCTAAATTATATTTCTCACCCCTCAGTTAAAGACAGCGCTGTGCCAGCTGTTTTTATTTTTCCCCATACTGAAGAAATGTTACACAGGCATGCTCTGCTGTCCATCAAGGATGTGTTTCTGAAAAGTGTGACACTTAAAATCATTACCCCATTGCTACACTCTTCATTCTCAACTGACTCGATCAATCCCAGTTTGTCTGGGGAAGATGATGATGACACTGAAACTGCAACTATTCAGAAAGAGGTAGCAAGCACGCTCACACTAAAAGACTGATACTGGGGACTTGGTCTCAGGGACGAAGCAGTTGGGATCTTTGATCTGCTCCAGAAAGCTGGCATCTCTTCCAGGCGACAATTCTGATCCTGCTCTCACCACTCCATCCACCCTGCCATATATACTGTCCCTGTGCATTTAAACTGTGTGTATTTTAGTCCCTGCACATATCCCACCCACCCCACAGAAAAACTGCTTTGCTCTCCAAACAGCCTCTGGTGTTTAACCTGTATGATTGACAACAGTTAGAAGGGCAGGGCGGTCACCAATCAACAGTGGAACTCCAAGCGCAAGGACAGGCTCGTCTCAGCAACTGGTCCTTTCGTTGCACAATCTGGAGACTTGGTCACAGGAGCAAACTGCTCAGATTAGTGATGTGTAGAGGCCACAGCGCCAGGTGCCTCTATTAGTAATGCACAGGCCTGCATGGGATATTTTTTATTTTGTACTCTGAAGTACAGGCAGCGCATCTGGAAAGCATCGTGCATACTGACCTTCCCCATCAGAAGAACATACTGGATTTCCAGATATATCCTTGGAGTCAGAAGCAGGTAGGAAAATGAAACAGCAAAGGCACAGATGCTGCATTTCATGTTCAAGATACACAACAAACATTTTAGAACTTCCCAGCTGCTCCCAAATCCAAATAAATCCAACTCAAACCAAAGTTATATCAGGGAAAAGGTTGTTACTGAGTGCAGACGCTTTGCAGAATACAGGCTTAACTGTAGTTTATGTAGCTCTTTATTAAACCATGAATTTTACCATGCCAGCTTTTCTGCATCAGACTTTAGTGGTAGAGGACTCTGCTTTGCAGCTACATGCCTGGACTTTGCTGCTGTCCTGGATACTTACACTGTCTTATAACATTTCCCTATATATAATCATTTAATTATCTTAAAACATTTAAAACCAGTCTGGGAAAACTACTACAATGTATAGTATATGGATATGGCAAAACAAAACAAAAACCAGTAAATAACTAAAATAAACAACTGGCTACTATGAAAATTAGCAAAACCAGATTATTTTAAGTAGCAAGATCGAGAAGCCTTCATAAAGTCACTGTGTTTTGATCTATTAGAAGTTCCATTTAGAGTGAGCAGAAAAATTTTTCCTCAAGAAATAAGCTCTGCCACAATGGCACTGGAGCACTTGCGTGTTTTGCTGGAAAGATTTTAACCAGTGGGACAATTTTTAACACTGCAAACTGTGCCCAAATTCCACCAGCCAGCCAGAAAACAGGTCCCATGCGCCCTCCCCACGTACCGAAGGACACAGGAGACCCCTGGACCATCTCCATGCTGGAACTCAACTGAACACATCCCTAATAAGTAGATTAGCCTAGAGCAGGTAGTTAGACTACATGACCCCAAAGAAGTCCTTTCCAGTCTAAATTATTCTATGACCATCTTGCCCATTTAGCTCCCTTGCTGTTATCCAGCTGTGTTCACTGCTTTGATTCCCACAGAGAAAACGGGAACTATTTTCGGTGCTTAATTTGTATCAGTTGTTTCAATTTCCCAGTGAATTAATAATTTAGCAGGATTTTATCTTCCTCATTTTAGAGTTATGTGAAGAGGCCAAGTGATAAAGTAAAGCATTAAATTATTTACAAGTTGTACACACATGCAGGCAGATACATGGTGTAGCATTATATATCTAACAGTTGTTAGAAAGTACAGAAACTATAAGGATGATAGCCAAACTAATTTGTCATAGGAGAGAAAAGTAGTCTTCAAGTCTGTGTTAATTTTTTTAGACATTAGAAAGAGCCAAAACAAATGTATTTAAGGTAGATCTAAAGTTGTACAAACTTCAGAGCTACCAGAGTAAACAGCTTCTGGCTGCAAATGAAGGAATGAGGCTCCATTTCCCTACTGGCAGAATTCTTCACGAAAGACAATTAAAGCCCTGCTCCATGTTTCAGTAGGATGGAATTGAATAAATCACAAGTGTGCAGAACTTTCAAGTGCTGGCAGCTGATTAGGTTATCACAGACTAAGAGGATAAATTACAAATTCATTTGCAATGGGTGGACAGTGTTATAAAACAATGAACAGATCCTAAGCCCCCAAGTCTCCAATTACCAACTCTATTCAGTTTGCTTAAATGAAGGATTACGTCTTCTTACTTTGGTGCTCAAGAAATAAAGAACTAAGAAATAATACCAAACTGATGGATTCTTATACCTTTCAACTCCAGATAATCTCTACACATGACGAAGACAAGCACAGCAGAATTACTCATAATTCAGCCTTTCTAAATGTATTTACTGTCTTACACATGCAGCTGAACAACCTCTTTCAAATAAAATTTAACCAGAGATAGGTTAGAGAAATGGAAGTAGGTTTGAAGTATCCTCCTCTGAGTATTTACTACAAAGTAACTGTGATACAGAACAAAATACCGCTAATACTCTTTTTTTTCCCCCCTGTAACTTCACATTTTTCTTGACAACTGATTTAAAGATATTTCTTTCTTAATGTCCATGTATTTTACACAAAGACCTTCTGTTAAAATTCATCTGGCTATCTGACCCCCCCCTCCCCCAAATGCACACAGACAGACATAGTCATTAAAGGACTGGCTGAACAAGATCTCCTTTCTTTTCTGAAGGGGGCCCCTCTAACAAAGGACCTCGGAAAGTAGACTTTATTGTTAGGCACCGGGTGATGCAATCTTCTATGGCAGTGAAGATTTAGGATCCACTTCCTCTGTGTCCTGACAAGTTGTCACATCTCTTATCCACACTGTGTTAGCATCCTCCTATGCTCTGGTTTTGACAAATTGTTATGGCTTGTTATTGATTTTAAGTTCAGCAGGAACCCCTCTGAGCACCTAATACAAGCTCCATCATATCCAGAACACCAGTTTTTTATCTGTAACGTGTTAAGCCCATAACCTCTGGTACAACAACAGCAAGAGGAAAATGTAAAAGCACCTCCAGCCTTGAGGCTTGCCACAGCTCCCCAGAAACACCCAATTTGGCTGGGAGCTCGCGCCTTTCCCTGATGCAAGCCCCTGCCTTCTCTCCTTGGCAAAAGACCACCAGGGACAGGAGGCAGAAGGATCCCCAGCAGAATAAAAGTTGTTGCTGGTGCAAGGTGGAGGTGAGCTGCCAGCTTGGGGAAGGCCAGTCAGTGAGATTGCAGCATGAGGGGAAAGGAGCCTGGACATGGGGGACAGAAGATGTTGCACCAAAAGAATCGTCTCTTAGTGAGAGGAGACACTACCAGGAGGCTGGTGGAAGGGAAGGGACTTGGCGCAGGGGAGGCTGGGGAGGGGCAGCAGGGACTGAAGGGGAGCGAGGGCAGAGGAGGCGCAGGCAGTGGGAGAGGAGGTCCAATGAGGCAGGGTGCAGCAGACGGACCTCAGGCAGGAGACCAGGCGAGGGACCTGCTTAGGACAGTGGTAATGGGGAACCAAAAGGCCAAGATGGGAGGCATCTTCGCAGGACTCATAGGAGCAGAGGAGAGAGCAGCTCTGCCATGCAAGGGAAACTGATTCTGCCTTTCCGCTTGCTGTCCAGTGCATGGCTGATTGATACTTCACTTGGAGTGGCTGTTTTACTGTAGTGTATTAAAGAAAACAGACAAGCAAGACGTGGGATCATCCTGGCCATATTGTGCAGTGAAGAAATGTTCCCTGCCATGCAACAGGGAAGAGGAGATAGAGGGGGGTGAGTGAGCAGTGCACAGGTGCAAGCAAAGACATCATGATGAGAAACAACCTAATTACAGAGTATTTTGACGTTACAAGTATTGGCTGTTTAGCGACAGAAATTTTAATCAAGTGTGGTAAAACATAACACTTCGGTGAGTTACCTGCTCTTACGTGATCTTACAGACAACAATTAGTGGCCTACAGAGCAAAAAAGGCAAGGCCCTGGAGGAGCAAACATTTGGCATTCGGACAAACCTAGATGTCTCGTGTTTGCTTTTCAGAGTGTAGCTCATGCCTCAAATCCATGATTTAAGGCACATTTCCAGCTGAAAGAAGAAACTTGAGAGCTTGAATATATTGTCATCAAACTGCAACACAACAGGAACTGATAGCATACACAAAGTAGGAAGTATAAAACTATGTATT
>Ga0065711_1034087_pt1 | contig 24328 bp, 9 predicted proteins | sample Hoacrofraction12_FD_59098 | JGI IMG/M metagenome (GOLD analysis project Ga0065711, IMG submission 59098) | Hoatzin crop microbial communities from Cojedes, Venezuela - Epithelial fraction 12 v2 (version 2) | ecosystem: Host-associated > Birds > Digestive system > Esophagus > Crop | place... | reverse complement strand
GCCTTCTTGGCAGCCAGGGCACACTGCTGGCTCATGGTTAACCTGTCGTCCACCAGGACACCCAGGTCCCTCTCTGCAGAGCTGCTCTCCAACAGGTCCATCCCAAGCCTGTACTGATGCATGGGGTAATATGCATCTCCTGCATATTCTTATATATTATGAAAATATTTAACCCTGTATATGCTGATAGTCTTTTGAGGATGAAATATGGAAGACGCGAGTATCTCGAGATACTCGAAACCCGCGTGGATGAGGTCCTCTGCAACCCACTCTCGGTGAACCTGCTTTGGCAGGGGGATAGGACTAGAAGATTCAAGAATAACAAGAAAGGCTTCTACAGACATGTCAGCCAGAAAAGGTAGGTTAAAGAAAACGTACCTCTCCAATGAACAAGAATGGTAACCTCCTCTCAACAGACGAGGAGAAGGCTGAGGTACTCAACAACTTTTTTTTCCTCAGTCTTCACTGGTAACCACTCTCCTCACATCTCCCAAGTTAATGGGCCACAAGATGGGGACCAAGGGGTAAAGTCCCTCCCACTGAAAGGGAAGATCAAGTTCATGACCACCTTAGGAACCCGAACGTACATAAATATATGGAACCTGATGAGGTGCATCCCAGAGTCCTGAGGGAATTGACTGGTGTAGTTGCCACGTCACTATCCATGATATTTGAAAGGTCATGGCAGTCAGGTGAAGTCCCTTGATGACACAAAGATGAGTCGTGCAGCTGACACACCAGAAGGATGGGATGCCACCCAGAGGGACCTGGACAAGCTGGAGTAGTGGACCTGTGTGAACCTCATGAGGTTCAAGAAGGCCACGTGCAGGGTCCTGCACCTGGGTTGGGGCAACCCCTGATATCAATACAGGCTGGGCCATGATGTCATTGAGAGCCACCCTGACTAGAAGGACCTAGGGGTTCTAATGGACAAAAAGCTGGACATGAGTCACCAATGTGTGCTTGCAGCCCAGAAGGCCAAGCGTATCCTGGGCTGCATCAAAATAAGCGTGGCCAGAATGTTGAGGGAGGTGATTCTGCCCCTCTGCTCTGCACTGGTGAGACCCCACCTGGAGTTCTACGTCCAGCCATGGAGTCCTCAGCACAAGAAGGACATGGATGTGTTGGAGAGGGTCTAGAGGAGGGCCACAAAGATGATCAGAGGGCTGGAGTACCTCTCCTGTGAAGAAAGGCTGAGAGAATTGTGGTTGTTCAGGCTGGAGAAGAAAAAGTCCATAGAAGGACATAGACCTGCTAGTGCGGGTCCAGAGGAGGGCCACAAATATGATCAGAGTCTGGGACACCTCTCCTATGAGGAAAGGCTGAGAGAGTTGGGGTTGTTCAGCCTGGAGAAGAGAAGGCTGCAAGGAGACCTTCTAGCAGCCTTTCAGTACCTGAGGAGGGTCTATAGGAAAGATGGAGATAATTTTTTTAGGAAGGGCACGCAGTGACAGGACAAGGAGTAATGGTTTTACACTAACGGAGGGTGGATTTAGACTGGATGTAAGGAAGAAATTTTTTACCGTGAAGGTGCTGAAACACTGGAACAGGTTGCCCAGAGAGGCAGTGGAGGCCCCATCCCTGGAAATTTTTAAGGCCAGGCTGGATGGGACTCTGAGCAACCTGATGTAGTTGAAGATGTCCCTGCTCACTGCAAGGATTTAGGCTAGGCGATGTCTAAAGATCCCTTCCAACCCAAAGCATTCTACGATTCTGTGATCCCCAGAGGTCCTTCCAACCTCTACCGTTCTGTGATTCTGTGAAGTGTTATCTCTTGCTTTCAGTCAAACAATGTAAATTGTAGGGATGAGTCTTATAACAGTTGTGGGGATTTGCGCTGCAAGGCCTTCATTCAGCAAATAGTATCTATATTGTAGTAGTTATGCTTGTCTAGATTGTACATGAGGCCATGTTCATAGGAACAGGAAAAATATTTTTGTTAGAATACAGATATAGCATATGTATAGTGTGTGAGGAGATATGAGAGGGGGAACAAAAGATTTTGGGAGCTTGAGTTCTTTTCCAGGTGATATTTAAAAAAATACTTTTCCAGAATTTCATGTTAAGAAGGACTTTTGTACCTGAAAAGTCATCTCATTTCTCCAGTTTAAATGAACTACTTGAGTAAAAGGAGCTCTTCATATGAATTTTGTTGCCTCAACAGAATGCTAAGCCGATCGAGTGAGTAGGCTATTGCAATGAATAGGATTACTTAAAAAGCGAAGCACATTTAAAGTCTCTTTTGGATGGGACTTCAGAATCTGCAGGTTATTCTTTGCCAATACTCTGCTTCTAAATTTCATCAGTTGCAAATTTTTCATGAACTGTGTTGCCTTCTGAAACCGAATTATATCCCTCCTGGATACGTCACGGTCATACTTGCATACAGGAGCTTACAGGGAAAGTTAGATCATTACAGTCTAGCTTGTAACTGGAGGCAACCTGTACACAAGGGACTGTTGAATGCATGACACCTGTGTCTATGGAAATATGCATGCTTTTTATCCCTGTGTCTATTTTGGAGCTATTTTGAAAGGACAGTTCTCTTCACAATGCTTTCAGTAAACTAGAAATTAATCCAGTTATTAAACTCTAGCATGGATAAGAAGAAAGTTTCTGTAAAATATGAACTATAAAATAAGCTGAAGGTCACAGGTTTAATCCACTATGAAGCTGTAATCTTGTAAACTGCTGGTAGACTGCCATTAAGCTATTCACAGTATGCAGTACTCCTAAAGAGGACTTCATTAAATACAGTCTTTTATGGCCACTAATATGACAGTATAGCATACTGCTGATTCTGTCCTTTACTTAATCTTTCAATTTCCATGCACCTGAAATGTACTGAGACAGATTAATAAAAATTGCTTGGATTAAAAAAACCCCACAACAGTTTAGAAAGCAAAGATTTTAATCCATGAAGATATTTTTGTTTAGCATTAAAATCCATGAAGATATTTTTGTTTCAGTGACGTAGATAGATATTATTTTTTATATGTCTACATGTCTGTCAAGTCTACATAATGCAATATGAAGATATATTAGTAGCTTGAAGATACGCATTTAATTTTTTTCTGGTTTATATGTAGTTGATGCTTTAAGAGATACTAATGTTTTTGGGAAGTAGGGAATTGCTTGTCTTGGTTGTCTTTTACAGTATACTCTGTGATTCCATTTCTATGAAATGGAAAAGAAAAAAAACCAGAACAAACCCAAATCCTCCCTCTCTATCTTTGATAGTCTAAAACTAACAGGAAATTCAAGGAGGAAAAAAAAAGCACCCAAAAAACCTTAACCAGAATTCAGTAGTGACTTTCTTTATGTTTCACGTAGTAAATGTTAAAAGCATTTACAAGGTATTATACCTAATTTAAAATTATTTTCATATTTTTTTTAATTTTAAAAGGCCCTATAAACTGAACGACAAATACTGCTTTGTATTTTATTGTCCCTTAAAATTCAATCTTTAGCATGCTGTTATTTGTACCTACCTGTTCTTATTTAGATAACACACAATTTTATATTTTCATCAATGCTGAAAACTTAATGTATTGAAGTGTTGCATCTCTCACTGCTGGAAGTCTGCCTTCAGGGAACTGTGAAATAAACTTCTGAGTTATCTAGCTGGGAGAGGTATGATAAGACTAATCACTATCAAACATGTACATCAGTCCTAATAAAGGTTTTTTAATGCTAAGATATTTTCCAGAGAGAGCCATCTAGAAATCCAGATAATTGAAATAGGGATCCCAGCTGCTCAGAAATGTCTTAAAGCTTTGTATTCTCTTTCTGAGCAATCCTCTGGTAAGATTTCTTTAGCGTATTAAAACCAATTGTCGTTCTTTCAATTGTTTTTGGTTGACTTTATCTTAGAACTACTTTAATTGAAAAACTAACAAGGCAGTTATGACTGTGTGGTGTGATGCAAAAAAACTGTAAATAGTGTTTGAAAATTCTATCAACACATTTTTTTTAATGTAGTGAAAAAATACTCTCCGAATTCGTCATGGAACTAAAGTCCATGAAAATGCAGAAGAACATAGCTTTTAGAGCTCTGATTTTAGAGTGCTTGATGAAATTAAGACACATGTTAAACTCTCTTTCTTTTGTAAATAAATGTAGTGAAAGCAGGGACAGGTATCTTGGGAAGAGTATAGGGATGCTGCCTGGTTGTGTAGGTATGAGCTTGGGAGGGCCAAGGCACAGCTGAAGCTGAACTTGGCAAGGAAAGCTAAGAACAACAAGCACGGTTTCTACAAGTATGTCAGCCAGAAAACAAAGGTTAAAGAAAGCATACACCCCCGATGAACAAGAATGGCAACCTCATATCAACAGCTGAGGAGAAGGCTGAGGTACTCAACAATTTTTTGCCTCAGTCTTCACTGGTAACCTCTCTCCTCACTCCTCCCCAGTTGAGGGTGGGGACCAGAGGGGCAAAGCCCCTCCCACTGTAAGGGGACACCAGGTTCATGACCACCTGAGGAACCTGAATGTACCTAAGTCTATGGGACCTGATGAGATGCATCCCAGAGTCCTGAGGGAACTGGCTGATGTCATTGCCAAGCCATTCTTCATGATATTTGAAAGGTCATGGCAATCAGGCAACATCCCTGGTGACTGGAGGAAGGGAAACATTGTGCCCATTTTTAAAAAGGATGAGAAGGACCCTGGCAACTACCGACCCATCAGCCTCACCTCTGTGCCTGGGAAGATCGTGGAACAGATCATCCTGGAAGCTATGCTAAGGCACAGGGAGGTGATTCGAGACAGCCAGCATGGCTTCACCAAGGGCAACTCCTGCCTGACCAACCTTGTGGCTTGCTATGTTGGAGTGACTACATCAGTGGACAAGGGAAGAGCTATGAATGTGATCTATCTAGACTTCTGTAAAGCCTTTGACACAGTCCCTCGCAAAATCCTTCTCCCTAAATTGGAGAGATATGGATTTGATGGGTGGACTGTTTGATGGTTAAGGAGTTGGTTGGAAGGTTGCAGCCAGAGGGTAGTGGTCAAAGGCTCAAAGTCCAAATAGGCACTGGTGACAAGTGGTGTCCCTCAGGGGTCCATACTGGGACATCTGCTGTTTAACATTTTCATCAATGACTTAGTGGGATTGAGTGCATCCTCAGCAAATTTGCAGATGACACCAAGCTGAGTGGTGCAGCTGACGCACCAGGACAGGATGCCACCCAGAGGGACCTGGACAAGCTGGAATAGTGGACCTGTGTAAACATCATGAGGTTCAACAAGGCCATGTGCAGGGTCCTGCACCTGGGTCGGGGCAACCCCCGATATCAATACAGGCTGGGGGATGAAGGGATTGAGAGAAGCCCTGCCGAGAAGAACGTGGGGATACTGGCGGATGAAACGCTGGACATGAGCAGCCAAACTGTGCTTGCAGCCCAGAAGGCCAAGAGTGTCCTGGGCTGCATCAAAAAAAGCGTGGCCAGAACATTGAGGGAGGTGATTCTGCCTCTCTACACTACTCTGGTAAGACCCCACCTGGAGTCTGATGTCCAGCTGTGGAGCCCTCAGCACAAGAAAGATATGGACCTGTTAGAGTGGGCCCAGAGGAGGGCCACAAAGATGATCAGAGGGCTGGAGCACCTCTACTATGAGGACAGGATGAGACAGTTGGGGTTGTTCAGCCTGGAGAAGAGAAGGCTGCAAGGAGACCTTCTAGCAGCCTTTCAATACCTGAGGAGGGCCTATAGGAAAGATGAGGAGAATACTTTCAGCAGGGCTTGTTGCAATAAGACAAGGAGTAATGGCTTTAAACTAAAAGAGGGTAGATTTAGAATAGATATAAGGAAGAAATTTTTTACCATCATGGTGCTGAAAGGCTGGAACAGGTTGCCCAGAGAGGCAGTGGAGGCCCCATGTCTGGAAACATTCAAGGCCAGGTTGGATGGGGCTCTGAGCAACCCGGTCTAGTTGAAGATGTCCCTGCTCACTGCAGGGGGGTTGGGCTAGATGACCTCTAAAGGTCCCTTCCAATCCAAAGCCTTTTATGATTCTATAAAATAAAAAAGCGTCAGAAGAAATTATCAGAAGCAAAGCAAAGGCTGATAAAAGGCTTTAAAGGAGAAAGAAGAGTGTCTGGTGAAAAAATATTCTAGACGTGTAGAACAGCTTAAAATAAGACAGTCTTAGACAGAGGGGAAGAAACAGTGATAGGGTGATAGGAATGAAATGAGATTGCAGAAAAAGAAACAGAAGGAAATTGGGATAAAGTTGGACTTGAATTACTGAAAAGCGGGAAGGAAGCAAGTGATGAAAACCAAGCTAAGTTACATCGTTTTAGTAGCAGCATTTGGACCGTGTTTAATCACGAATCTGAAAGAAGTCAAAGATTGGAATGGTGCTAATAAGGGTGATGAACATAGGCAGAATGTAAAAGATTGTTGAATTTTTTATTTCAGATTTAAGCCTTGTTACTAATGGAGAAATAGAATGCCACGAACTGTTTTTAAAAATATTTTTCTTGTGAAAACATGGGAAGATTTTAACCATTATGAATGTGAAATGTGCATGTGCAAAATGGGACTAAATGCAATTCTGAGAATATTAAGGTTTTTTAGTGTTGCTACCTCTTTTTTATGTTAGTAAAATCCTTGTTTTATTAAAAACAACAGTTCTCTAACTTGAACTTTATTTCATTTTGAAGTTGTGAATGCATGTGAAAAGTTAAAGTTTTACAGCCAAGGAGAACAGAAAATCTATAGCATTTTGACTGATTTAGTAACTGGATTGATTCTAGCTCTGTTCTCTCTGCAAGCATATCTTGCATAAACTGTTAAATGGCTTCTATTTAAAGGCTAAGTCATTTTTAGTATATTGTCAAAACTATAGCTTTTATGCTGAATCATTAATGGAACAACCTTGGAGCCACATTAAAACTGGTGCACACCATGTGCCCTGGTTAATTGAGAGCTAAGACTTGCCGGGTTTTTTGTGTAATTCTGGGTTGCTGACCAAAGGTTTTAACTTGCATTGTAAAGTTACGATACAGAGATTCTAGCTCTGTCTTTTGTATGATGTCTCTGTCTTCAAATACGTTCTGCATGTTTTCATAGCTTAAAGCAGCCAGCTATACTACAAAAAAAACCCAACCCAACCCAACTGGTTACAGTTGGCTGTGGCAAGTTTCCCATCCTTTGCTTCTGTTTAAGTGTTTTCTTAGTGTTCTATTGAATGCTCAGACTGTTTCCTGTTTTTACAGAACAATTTATTAATTGAAATAGATGCAACAGAGCACTTTGGTCTAATAGATGAGAAAATAAAAAGAATAAATTTATGATTATACGAGAACCAATTTGAAAAACAGCAATTATGTTAGACATTCCAAAATCAATATACAGAAAAAAGTGTTTATTTTTTATAATTATATTTTATTTACTGTGGGCATGTTTACTAACAGCCTATTTGGTAGTAAGGATTGATGTTTGAAATTTGATTGTCAAGAGGCAAGTGGGCAGAGTAGCTAAGAAAGATTATTTACAGGCAACTAGCTTATTAGTAGCTGAAATGGATCTAGCATAATTAAGGTAATACTGTAGGGAGCATAAACAGTTGAATTGTCATACCCTATATGTGGCATGGTATGCTGCTGTGCTAGGCTTGTTTCTGGAATACGCAGAGGAGGAGTGCTTTTTCTCCCTGGTCCAGAGGCACTTCTTGTTGTAGGAAATTAGGGAACCCAGAGAAAAGCCTGCTAAGAAAAAGCAGCCACCTGATTTCCTCTGAAGATGGCATGTGAAGAGGAACTAGGAAGCTGAATGAAATACCTGCTACTTCATAAAAACAAAGTTATAGATGGACAGGAGCTTATGGCTAACAGATGAGAAAATTTCCTTGGAGGTGTCAGTTCACTCAGAACATTTTAATGCAAATGTCAGTAGCTGAAGCAGCTGCAGGTAGACCTAGAATGGGAAAGAAACTCCCCAACTCAAGTATTACCCTAGAGCTCTAAGAGTGGGTGTGTTCAGTGTAAATATAGATGTTAAACTGAACTACATCAAGAGATGTGCTAAACACTGTGTGAGTGCTTACTACCAAAACATTTGCAGTAGGGAATGAAAAGTGGCATCTCTGTCAAGTGAAAGACAGGCCATCCCTTCCAGGTGTTTTCCTCAATTTTTCTTCCCTGTGATTCTGTGGAAAAAGACATGTGTTCTAGGAAAGAGACATCTATATTTCGGGCTGAATTATACATGTAGCTTAATTTTTTTCCTTTCTTCCATTGTTACTAACTATCACTTTCCACTTGAGAACAAGTGCTCCATCAGGCTGCTCTGCTATGCCTTGGGGAGTTTCCCAGGTTTGCTGTGTCTTGTTTTTCAGTTGCAGGAGTGCACAGTTCAACTCCATTATCTGCTCTACCGCTGTTATTTTGTCTTAAAGCTATATTCCTGCCCCCTTCAAGAAAAGCAATCCCATAAAAATGACATTTAAACTGGTTGTTTAAGGCTTAAATTTTTGTTAGCTAGGGATAATAAAAATTTCCGTTGCCTGGCATTTATGATACTGGTAATTTCTTGAGACTACAGTGCTTTGAGAACACATGGTGTATAAGCACTAGAACAATAGGAAAGCCAAGTGCAGCTGAGGCTTTCTGCTTACTAAGGTATTTAGCTCCTAGAAATTTTTGCATGACTTCATGTGGGATTTAAAAATTCATTTTAAGAGATAAATTACTCCATTAACTTTACAATAGGTAGCTATTCTTTTATACTCCCTTAACGCTGTGATACCATATGACAATGGATATCTGTGAGCCTCTAAATGTTTTAAAATTTTTTTTGTCTTCTTGTAGTAAATTATATTGCTGGAAAGTAGCAGTTTTTATGTAGCTGCTATGATCACATTTAGATACTGTCATTTCTTTTCAAACCCAAGTTTTTGAAAAATCCATGCTCAGTTTGCTTTTGGGAAATTGTATATGTTAACCCTGTTATGCAAAAATAACGTGTTTTCCCAGGCACTCAGTATTTCGTGCACAAGGAGTGTCCTATGTCAGTGCTATTGATGGTTTCGAATCTATATGTTAGCTTTACAATAAGAAAGCAACTTTCTTTCTGTTGTATTTTTTGTCTTCCTTCTTACAGTAGCATCTTTGGAGATGGTCTTCTTCAAAAATGAAATTGTTATAAGCACTGAGGATTAAAAAAAGGCCAACTCTGAGTATCTCTGTGAAATGCTAATTCATGCCTAAGGTCTTTTGTAATTTTAATTTGTATTTAGGGTGAATTCTGTTCTATGAAGTTGAATTCTGAGTTGTAGAAGTTAATTTGTCAGATTTAGAGTTGGGTTTTTATACTTGGAGGGGTAAATGTTACTTAAACATGACTTTTTGCGGCTGCTATATTCTCTAAGTAACAAATGTACTTTATTGTAACTGGCACATTGTATCAACAGTGTCCCAACAGCCCCTTGCTGTCTTTACAGTCCAGACCACAAAAAAGTTAACCTGCTGTGTAGATGGCCAGCCATGAATGCCAGCTTTATGATTCTCATATTTACCTGCTGTTTAAAGGTTAAACTTTGTAACATAAAACCTTTTGTGTCATGTTGATTAATTGAAAGATAGCAGCTGATAAAATCACTGCACTGAAGTCAGAAATTTCATACGTTCTGTTTTGCTTGGCAACAACTTCTTAAGAAATAATGTGATCAGCTTTCTGCTGGCTAGTTGTTCTTGTACATATAAAAAGAGTGGATGAGTTTCCTGTTAGCTAATGCTTTGTCAGAGTACAAATCATGTAGAAATAGAGAACTCCCAGGCTTTTAAACTACAGATAGATTAAATACTGCTATATCTTCTGTAATTATAGAACCTGGCTTTACCATGACATTGATAAAATCTGTGTGCTTGGGAAACAGTGAATAAACAGGTTTTGGAACAAATGTGAATTACTGCATACCTGAGCAAAGGGAGGAAATGACAAAGGAAGAAAAGCTTCCTAAAAACATTAAGCAAGCTAGGTGTAGCCTTTTGTACCAGTGGATTATCAAAACTGTTTGTGCATAACACAGTAGCAATGATAGATGTATATCCTTGGTTACATTTTTTTCATCACATGAAGTTACATCACAGCATCAGTAGTCTATACACATAGTCTTTCTGACAGAACTTAGCCAACCATGACCACTGACCACAACTGAAGAAGAAAAGACTGGTCTTTCTTTTAAACTAACATAAAGTAATTATTTCTTATAGTGGTGCCAGATACCTGCCATTCCAAATTTTGTTTTAGCTGTATAGCTTGTGAGACATCTCCATAATTATCATTGCTTATTTTGGTCAGTTGCAATTTCTAGCCATTCTTATAATACTTACATTTTGATCCAGTATCTGTTTTAATACTTCATTTCTATGGAAACTGAGATAGCAATTTCTTAGAGATACTATCTCTAAGTGGCATTTTTTTAAGAAATAAGTGTTAGATTTTATTTCTGAGGATGAATTATTTTTCAGTTTTTTTGACATTTCTGGAAGTATTGAAGAAAATAATCTGATTTTTCCACTCCTTAATGTATTCTTGTTGTAGAAGTTTCTGTGTTGGTTGATCAACCTCTGAAAATTATGGTTCCATTCAGGCAAGGTTACAGTGGTTTCTTCTCATACTTTTGTCTTTTTGTTTTCTTACTTTGTTGTCTCTTGTAGTTTTTGTGCATTACAATATTCCTCCTTTATGTACTTTTCAACAGTGGATTGTCTGATTTTAAATATTATGAGTTTAATACTCTATGAGAAGATGAGCTGTTTATGGACAGATATTTTTAAAGGAGATTTGAATGGTATTGATTTGAAAATAAAATATCAGTGGAGTATTTTCCAACCACCTATTTCTCATTTAAAAAAAAAAGGATTTACTCTTCAGTTCCTGTTTCTTTTTTATGTCCTCTCATTCTTAGCAAGAAGATTATAATTAGAAACCTTTGATAGTTAGTAGCAGATTTGGATTTGATTTGTGACACGCTGTTGTGGAATGTACTATAACCTGTAAGAAAGTCTTGTATGAGCTCTATACATGTAAAATCAGGGAAGGAAAAATGGGTACATTTAATCCTACTTAAGCCTTCAAAGGGATGGGAGCATAATTTGCAGAACTTAAATTTATATTTGGGTAGTTGTAATCTAATTATGTATGTGAGAAAATAAAAAGGTGGTTATCATCATTGCAATAATAATACTAAAAAATAACATGTTTTATGCTCAGTTTGGTGAGCATGAGCGTATCAACTGTTAGGGCTAAACCATTTTTTTTTTCATACGAAGCTGAGTAGCCAAGTCTTGACAATATGGATTCATTGAGAACTATATGGAAGAAATGTTCCTTACTGGCTACTGCTCTTAGGTGCTACATCTTGATCAAAAACAGTAAGCGATTCACATTCCTGGTTCCCAAGTAGTTACAAGACAGCTGGACTACCTTGTTCTCATGGAACAAGAAAATTCTTTTATTTATGAATCTTTTTTTCTGCTTCTTATCTAAAGACCCTTTTTCTGGTAAGTATTAATTATTTTGGCATTTATTAATCAGCTGTGAGAGAATCAAGTGAAAGCTGCTGTAAAAGGTATTATTTATTTTAGGTGAGTTTTTAGCGGTTCTTTTCAACCCTTCATCACTAGTGAGGTAAGCAGAGTGAGAGCAAGAACCCACGTCACTCTAAAAATGGAGTAATTCTTTTTGTATGGAATATGATGAAAAATTCATAATTAACTGTATAACTCTTCTTTTGGTGCTTTTCAAAATGCTCAGGCATAATATTTTTCTTTCTGGACAATACCTTCTCTGAGACATGATTTTGCTTTCTGTATCTTTATAAAGAACCTTTGGATCTGAACATCAGTTTGTGAGAAGGAAGTGAAAAATAATGATCTGTTTCTGTACTTAAACACATGCCAGTCTTCATGAAAAAAATCTGCTGCTGCATTTATAGCATTGAGACTTTGGCATGTGCCTCCAGCATCCAGCTGCTTAAGTTCCCCACATCTTGCTGTTTAGAAAGTCAATTTATTTTTACAGAACTTATGTTCTTATACAGATAAATTTGAGACTATCACAAAATGAGACACAGTAATCAATTTAAACTCAGCAGTTGCTTGCTATTAATTGCCATTTACACTCGTTTAAATGCAAAGATCACTATAGCTCTGATTCATAAAATGTTAAAGGTATTTATAATAGGGAAAAATTCTTGAACTCTGTATGTGGCTATAAGAATTTTCATTCCTTCTCAGGCAGGCATCTCGCAATTCTATAAAGATTCCCCCTCAACACAGGCTTATTATTGTCTCTGTGAAAGCTGCCAGGAAGACATTTCTGGTTTTCTACTTAGTGTGTATACTTCATACAGAATATTGAGCAATAAGTTGTAAGAAAATGAGATAATTTGACTAAAACATGGTCTTAAATGTATTTTCATTTACATTTACCTTTAGATAGCATTAATTGGTAATAATGATAGATTCTATGGGTTTCTCAGTGCTTGCATTGATGTACTAGCTTTATTCGCAGAAGAAGGTCTGTGCAATTCCTACCTGCATAATCTATTATTTGGAGATATCATTGAGTCATACCTGTATACCTCTGTAACTGACTGTTATTCTGGAACTAGTTTATGACTAATCTGTGCATTTTATTAGCACAAAGAAAGAATTTCAGAAATCACAGTAAATAGAAATAAACTTGCCTCATCTCTCCATTTGCTTGTTATCAAGATGAAACGTTACCTATATGAATTTATATATATATGTGTGTGTATATATCTAATTTTATTGAAACTCATACATCAAACTTTTTATAATGTTCAGATCATAAACTCTGACTTTCCTTGGTTCATCCAGAACCACACTATAAACAAAGCCGGTGCAATTGGAAGGATTCAAAAGACAGAGGGATACTGGATCTAAACAGAAACTGTGTGAACAGCAATTAATCATTTCTTTTTGTGTTTAGATTTTCACTTTGACAGTATGTTACTATTTTGTAACAAGATAAAAGTTAGAAACATGAATAATTGTGTTTTAAATCTGAAGAGTAATCAGTTCTATCATTCATTGACCCAGGGATTTATTTCAAAAAGTGCTTGGTGATGCTTGCAACAGTGGACAGATTCTAGCGATCGGCAGAAGCAGTTAGCAAAGAGTAATAAGATGCTGCCAGGGTAAAAGCATTGTGGTGTAAGCATAAAGCCTTTGCCGAGAAGACAGTCTAAGAGAAGTAGTTATCCTCTGACAAATTATAGCGAAAAGTGCAATTTCAGGTGAAGTCAGTAAGGTAACTTCATCAAAGGAGTAAAATTCTAGCACCAGGAGTCTGTAATCAGACCGGCATTTGTTCATTGATATTTATTGCTACTCAATGGCAGAGAAGTACAGAGCTAAGATTTAGAACAAATTCAAGCATTGCTACCAAGAGGCAGTATACTACAGTTATACCATTTGGAGTAAGTGGAATTTTTGAGATTTTTTAAATATTACTCAAACAAAGCTTTCCCTGAAGAAATGCTTTTGCCCCTTGACTGTCTTTTCTCCTGGTTACCTCTTCCTAAACCTCATGACATAAAATATCACCTGTTTCTAAAATCTTGCATTATACCCTTCAACCACAGGAGCATTAATTCCAGTTTTATTTTTAACATTTAAACAGCTTTAAAAGAAAAAGGAGGGGGGGGAGAAATCTTTCAAAGCAGAACCTTATCAAAGTTAGTTAATGTAAATGTTCTAAATCCATGTATTGTTATCGGTGGAGTTTATCTTGGACGCTCAAATTCAGGATGAGTACACCAATGAGTTCTACCTCAACGAGAGCTTTTTAACACGTCTACATGAAAGCCCATAATGTCATGACTGGTCACTACACTTGTTTTTTCTTTGACTTTGTCTACATTTGGTTTATATGCAATATGCTTTCTGCCTCTGTTCATATAATTTGAAAGCCTAATGCCTTCTTCCTCAGCCTACACGTGAATATGTAAACAGCTGGGCCACTCTGTTTAGTTCAGTGTCATGCTTCTAACAGTGTTCAGTGTATATTTGGCCAATATATGCTAAAATAGAAGAAGTGGAAAAAATGTGGGGCAAAAAGAGAATGATAAGTCTTGACAAGGCTCTTAATTACTTGTAAAAAATTTACATATGCATACATACAGTGAGAATATGAATCTTTCCATACAAGAGGATTTCCACTTACCATATTGATATGGCTGATAAAATTATTTGGAGGCAAGCTTCATTTCTTGAGTTCCAGCTTCAAATTTATAGTAATTACAATTTTGTGGGCAGAGTATGAGCTCATTTTGATATGTCAGAAAGAGTCAATTATACGTTAAAATGTAGTGACAAGAAAAGTCTCTGTTTGAGCAAAAGAATTGGCATGATAAAGAGAAGAGAATGACAAGAAAACTCTTGTATACTAGGTTTCTATGTCGTAGCATGCTCTCTTAATTCAAAAGAAAGTATCCAAGAACTCAGTTACTATAGATGTTCCAGGTGTTTACATATAGTATGTCCAATTTAATATATTTATTCTTATTTACTTAAGTAGTTCTTTTTAGATGAACTAAATCTCATCCAAAGTGGGGTTAAATTGACGTATTCCCATTGTCTTCTTAGATTGGTAGACGCAAATCTAACAAGTATCTTCACAAGTCTTCTGCAAATTTTTTTGTGGTTTGCAAGTTGCATCTTGACGGAAATCTGTTACTTACTAATTCTCCCATGTTACTGCATGCTGTAATGAAGTATACATGTAGGTATAATCTTTAATTCTTTTCAAAAAGCTTCTGAGCAATGTTGTCTCCTAAAACTTACCATAAAACTGTGTTGTTATGAGTTGAATTTGGAAATTGTTTTGCAGCGAGAGCTTACAAAGATTTTAACTTTTTTTTTGTAGGCTGCAGTTATGTTTTTTTTGTATTATGTTCATACCTTTAAGCCTCAGAACTCCCATTGTGGTGGACAAATGTCAAAAGACAACAATTTCTCAGATGAATTTTACATACATGCTCAAATGGGTTTAAGAAGTTGAATTAACAAGCAAAAAGGAGGGATGATGTAGTGACAAAAGGTGTTGGTTAGATAGTGCATGTGCACAACTTTACCCAGGTGAGGTTCAGTTGCCTGAACAGACTATTAGGACTGTTAGGCCACTCCTGGCTGGTTGCAATTAAAATCTATTGAATGGTTCATCACACAAATTGTAGTGCTTTTTAATTGACAGAAAAATGCTAAAATGCATTTCAGCAAAATAATTGAATGATATTGAGTATTGAAGTAGGTTTTTTACCATGAATCTATGAAAGAAATGGTTTGTTTGGGAATAGAATCAGTCTTTGGATGCTTTCATGTTCTGAAAAGGATTTGCAGCTGTCTGTTCTCAAGATGCTTCCATCCTCTGCCAGTTTTTTAATGATCTCAGAGCTCTTGGAGTTTAAACACCCTTCTCGTAAAAAAAAAAAGGGGGCTCATTACATCTTTATTCTTCCCTTTGTAGGGACTGCTTCGCTTTATAATGTGACGTGTCTCAAGGTCTGAAGTAGCTCAGATTGATCTGTTGGGCAAGCTGATAAGTCATTTTTTCTTTATAAGCACAGACCATATCTTAAGTATTTCAGGTAGGGATTTTTTAATGCAGAGAGGGCATATCTGAATGTGTGGATGATGAAAGCGAAAGGAATAAAATAATGATGATTTGGCTGATGACTTCTTTGTAGCCTAAAGGCTATAGAAATAACGGTTGTTGTTTTGAAGTATGTCAAGAATTCTTGAACGAAGTAGATGGCAAATGTATGTCTTATGAAGACATTCAATATGGCTATTGAAATCTAGTTACCAAACTTTGGGTAATTCTAAAATATTGGTTATTTTCAAAACTATTTTCACAGTACAGATGCTATGATAGTAAAGCTATAATAGTGTATGTAGTGTGTATAATGCTGTGGTGCTTTTGCTTGTCACTCAGAATTTTTGGATATGTTATGTTGCCAGAGCAGCTCTCCCTTCCTTTTACAGATAGTACATTCTCACAGGCACTTTCCCTATCACTTTAATGTATGTGTGCTGAGATTTTTGTGATAGAGGAAATGATGTCTAAAATTTTCGTTACCATTGAGTTTACTGCAAAATGGATTATTTTTCTTTATAAATGTATTCAAGAAACAGAGAATTCTACGATACTAATGTCTGTATAAATACATTTCTATTATATATGAGTATATATATAAATATTAAAGATGTATCTATCTTGTATATAACATTGTTCTATAAATTTGCTACTTAAAAAAAGTTTGCATCTGGATCATTAAAATGCAAAAATCAGTTTGAAAGCTATCAGGTGTGATGATGAGTTTAGATTTTTAGAAATGATCAGATGGCAGTTATCTTACTTGGTTTCTTTATTTTTGTTTTCTTAAAACCATTTCCAAGTAGCTTTACTACCAATTTTAAAGGAAGATAGTTTATTCTATCACCAAGGTAGAAGAGTGTGAAAAAATTGTTTTTTTGAGGAAAGGCTGACAGAACCTTAAGTATAGCAGGCACTAGCAGGTGCCACTATAAAAAAAAATAGTGATTGAGAATGATGGCTATGAATAGATGAGCCATTTTAGTCATTTGCTTTGAAAGCAGTTTAATAATTCCATGCTGAGACCCCTTTCAACAAATTTAATGAAAATCAGCATGATGTTGTGGCAGTTACTACTGGATTCTTTTACCATCTTCTTGTGTTTTGTGGTGTGAGAGATTAAAATAGCATCTAATAAACTGCATTAATGGTTCTACATTCCTCATCTGAGGCACTATTGCATACAATTTCTCCTCCTCTGGAGGGTGCCCCTGTTTTTCGGTTCATTGTTACACGCCTAGGAACTAAGAATTGCTAAATAGCAGTTTTGTGGCTTTGTTCCCTATCCATTATGGTTGTCAGTGTGGAGCTACTCTGAGGCATTCTGAGCAGGAAGTAATGATTTTATTTGCAGCCTACTGTGAAAATTTATTAATCTGAATAGACCCTTCTGAAATTCTACTTGATGAGCAAGAGAATAACAGATGCCTGTATCAATGCTGTTATCTATTGCTTTCCATAGATATGAATAAGACAGAGCAATATTTTAAGCTTAGAAAACATTCTTCTCCAAAATCTGAATTACTTAAAAGTATTTTTTCTCTTGTGTTTGCTCTTTGCATTTAGGATCAATAATCAAACTAGATGTTTATTACTCTGCAGTTTTAAGGGAGTTCAAAACAAGGTTCAGCTGCTGGGTGCCTTCTGTATCTTTAAAAATAATAAAGACTTTATGGCTTCCAGTAAGTTCACAGAGTCTAGTATAACAAAACACAAAGAATGGTGACTGCATTTTAAGGGACTATTGTAGAGATACTGTTTATGAGAAGAGTCAGTATACTGTTGGGCCAGTGGGAGAGATGTCAGTTCTTCTTGGATTTGGGGTACAGTGCCTATAAAGTGTTCTCATGTTCTCAGTCTTGAAGTTTGGGAACTGCTGTTGCTCTTTAAAAAATAAAAGAAGAAGTTAGCTATAGTGGAAGGATGATTTAGTTCAATATTTAAACTGTCTATCTATATATAGAATATATACACAATAGATTTTAAACTAGATGCACCTCCTCTAGCAAATACTGGAAGTTTTAGACTAACCTGAAACTTCTATGCCTTGGACTTGACAAGGAGAGGTATTTGGAAGGAACATAAACTTGCAGACTTCTGACAGCAATATAGACAATTTAAAAAGTAGTTCTGTACTGTTTATTTCCTAAGCACAGGAAGTCTTCTTTCTTGATTTATTTATTTTACATCTCAGTTCACGTTTCCTTCTCAGCAATAGTTTGTTAATATATTCCTGCGGGTGTAGTCTTGAAGCCTTCCTGATCCTCTGGATTTCTACACCGAGACTCTGATTTCTCAAAAATCCTGTTCTGCACATTCAGCCAGGTCTCCAAAATGGTCTCGGATCCTGTAGGCCTCTGCGTTAACTGTTCTGGTCATTTTGCTGAGTTTCTAGGACTTCACAGGAACAGATGTTTTATGGTGGTGTCCTGCAACTAATGAATCTTTAGAGAATCTTCAGATGTAAAAATGGTCCAGCTTGACATTTTCTTTACCATAACATGATACATAAAATAACATTAATTTACCATATTCCCTTTAATTTTCTACATGATTTCGGTCTGCAGTTCCCTGTCTTCTCCCCTGACCCACTAGGCACAGACCTCTGACATTCTCATCTGTGGTGCAGTTTTCATTACTTTTTTGCAAGTATGAAGGGCTAAGGAAAAGAATGTAGGAAAGACCAGAATTTATATATATATATATACATTTACCAGTTTGTTAATCCCAGGTTGCTGTTGTAAAATACATATTTTTGGTGTCTGATGCTGCTTTGGAAAAGATTTTTTTTTTTTTAAAAAAAGTGAATTCAGTGAAATAAATTCCTGTAAGTGGGTTCTGCGGTGCAGCGTGTGCAAATACATCTATTAGGCTAATGATCTGCTGATGGATGCTGTTTCTGTATGTTGTTCCTCTAATATCAAATCAAAATATAAGCTTTGTTCATGGAGAAAATGGCCTTCACTTTCTCTCCCCCTTAAAGACTAGAGAAAATGATTGATATTCCCTTATGAAACTTCCTGTTGATTTAAGCTAGTTGCTGCATATTTGAGAAATACTGTCTTTACTAACTCTTTTGAAATGAATGTGAAAATCTATCAAACTAGACACTAAAACTGTAAGTTGTCGGATATTTTATGAAACCAAAACCTAGTTTTCTGGAAAAAACATAATTTTGAAACAAGAAGAAACAGCCTATCCAACCTTGTTATTATAAAGACTATAAAGAGCCATATAAAGAATTGTAAAGGATATGAAAGGGGAGAACTGGGGCATAACAAAGATTTTAAATAGCCATTTGAAAATAAAGGCAGTGTACTGTAGATGTCTTTGCTTTTTCAGAATACGGAGATGTTGTCTTGTTATTTCAAATAAAATCTTTTGTTCTTAATATTTTGCTGAATGAGATTTTGCGTGTCCATTCTTGAAATCAGGTGTAGTTTTTAGTTCAAGTGAGAGGGAGTTTTGACAGCATTAGTGTGGAATGACTGCATTTTCACTGTGAACAGTGAGCATGTGCTAAACAACTGATGTGATTGAACAGTTACCCAGTTAAAACTGAATGAAACAAAAAGGCGAGGATGATGATGCTGTCTAGATAAATTTTATTGGCAGTTATAATTGTCTTTTGCATTTTGTGTGAGGGTAATGGTAAAACTTCCATTGGCTTCAGCAGGTCATGGGTTTCATTAAAAAAAACAAAACAGGAACATTTCTGAAGATTTTACACATTTCTTTCTAGTCTGATAAAATAGGGAGTGGATTTCTTCTCATGACTGAGTCAAGAGAAAGAAGACTATGAACCTTGCTGAGAACTGTATCACAGCTTAACTGTATGTGGAGTAGCAGCAACGTAGACTGTAAATGTGGTGGTGCTGCTGGATGGTAGTTTTAGAACGGCACAGGGGAAAAATAGTACAGATTTATTTTATGTTAAAATAAAGGCTTTTTGAGAAATAAGATGCAAATAGGTGTATTATTTGAACAACATACCTCAAAGTAGTCCTGATTCTTTTCTTGCTATTGGCAATAAGTATAAAATCAAACCTAGACTTTCCAGATCAGGCAGAGATTTCTGAAAGTTTTTATCCTTATGCAGCTAACAAATACTAGTGTGAACCATGTGTCTAGGATTGTCTCTGCTGCTAATCGGTTAGACAAAAACCAACAGACAAGGGACTGAAATTTAGTTTGTTTTTGTCACTTACCTCAGGATCATCGAAAGTTTTGAAATACCTCAATATTTTGAAGAAATGGATCTTGTTGCTTTGATTGCATGTGGGGATAAGACAAGGGGCAATGGCTTTAAACTGAAAGAGGGCAGATTTATGTAAAGTATTATTCAGAATAACAATAGAGCGTTCTGCAGAAAAGAGTCATTTGGCCAAGTGTACATCAGACTATAACTGCTTAATCTTCCTGTAACCACAAATTTGAATCGTGTCAGGGCAAGCCCAGATGAACATTCACTAGCTAGGCAGCAGACTTGTTAATTCTTTAATTTTTTAACCAGCAGTGAAAATGTTCGGAAATGGAACATCTGAAGGGCCTCCAATGAACAAATGAATGGAAGCTTATTCTGCTGTCATGGTAGTAGGGAGATTTCAGAATCCTTTCTGTCTTTATGTGGTAAACTCATTTAAATAAAGAAATATGAGAGATTTTGTGTTTTGGACCTAGTTTTCCAGAGCATGCTAGGTATGTACTATTGTCTGTTTCATTTATTATTATTTTTATTTAGCAGAAGGCAGATTACTACAACCCTAAAGGTTTGGACTGCGGTGGTATTTCTCTTGGGTGCACTATAAAGTGCATCTTCACCATTGATAAGCAATTGATTTTGAAGTTAATTTTTGATGTTGATGGATATGCTACACTGATTTCTTAAATGGATTTACTGAGTGTAGGTTGTCATCAGAAGGAACCTTTATTTCACACCAGATGCAGGGTGGCATAATCAACTCGGACAGATGCCATTCATGCCCGGTAACTTGAATGACTATGAACAAGTCATCTGAGTGTACAGAGACTGCTGTTGTGCATTGCAAAGGTTTTTGCCACCTGGCACTTGAACGTCTTGCATCACAAATTGTTTGAAAATAGCTTTAATTGAGACACGTCTTTTGTAAGTTTCTGTCCTCTCCTCTCCACTTGTCCCCCATTTCTTTTCATATGATAAAGCAGGCCAGGCTATAGGACTTCATGGAACAGCTTTGGTCCTGTTTCTACGTTCAAGTAAGAAGTATATTTATTTCATAACAGAAAAATCTTTGAAAAACTGAAAGTGCAGATTAACTTTAAATTAAATGTTTACATAACACAGTTTCAAGGAACATTTCACTTTATGTGAGTAATATCTAATTTCCTTACAATGTTCTGTTTTATTAGGTACTTGCAAAACACCAAGATAGAGATGTCTATGACTTGGTCAGGCATAAGGGAATTAGATTCAGATGTTCAGTGTTTTGGTAGATTCTTGAGGAAGCAATGGCAATGCTAAAAACTTTTCTTCCCTTCTGAGATTTATTTGGTGTCCATGTCCAGTATTTTTTTGCAGCAGAGGTGCTGCAGGAGTAGTCTCTGTGAGGAGTGACCAGGGGCTGTCCCATGCCAGACACAGTTTTTTTCAGCTGACTCTGCAAAGCACCCACCACAAGGCACTGTTGAGCAGCAGAGAGGAGCTGGTGTGGATTGACTGCAGTCCATCTTTCCCCATCCCACTCTCACTGCTGGGGGTGGGGAGGAGGTAGAGGAGTCCGGAATGAAGGAGTGAAGTTGAGCCTAGGAAAAAGGGAGGACTATGGAAGGCATTGATTTAATTCGGTCTTTGTTTCTCACCATCAAGGTCTATTTTGATTGGCAATAAATTAAAATAATTTTCCACAGGTCAAGTCTATTTTGCCTGTGACAGTAATTGGTAAGTCATCTCCCTGACTTTATCTCAACCCACGACCTTTTTTTTGGTCTTTCTTCCATGTTATTTTCTCCCTCTGTCCTCTCAAGGAGGGGGAGTGAGAGGGCAGCTGGGTGGGTGTCTGGAAGCTGGTCAAGGTCATTCCTCCGCATGTAGTTATCTCTGAAGACAGTGATTACCTGTGGAGAGCTTCATACTGTTATTTTTAAACCTAAGATGTATTGTACAGTTACGTTTAACCTATGAATTTTCTTTATAGTCTTTCAGATTTTTACAGAAGTTTATGCTTTTCCTTGGAAACTGAAATTAGAAACTAAGGCTTTTAGTATCTCAAACCTGCTAATGTTCATCTGTCCTTCTATTTGTTATTATATATTTATAAAACAGTTAGATTTTCCTTTAGATGAAACTGCATATGGCTCCTGGTTTTTGGCTGATTACCAAATCCCTTTGTACTGGTTCTTGTCTAAGAAAAAGGAGGGAAGGAGTATAGCACGATCATGTACTCTTCATTTTAGAAGTTTCTTATTGTAAATGAGAAATTGTTCCAGTTCTAAGATTTGGTTTACTACAAAAGGAAGGATTAGCTGAAGAGTTAACACTAGGTATTACTGACACTAACAAATTACTAACAAAATATTTGCACTTGGTTAACTAAGAAAAGGGGCTGAATTAGGTAAAAAAAGTGATTTTTTGAGATAATTATCTTTGAAATAAGGTTATGTATTTGAATCAGAAATGTGAGTTTTTCAAGGAAGTAATAACATCTGAATAAAAGTGCAGACTGAACTGTAAATGCACTGTAGAATTTCTTTTATAGGACCATACAAAGGCAGATAATAACTTAAGCTTTTTGTTATTTACTTGCATGGGAAAGATCAAATCCTTCTAATATATTTACTTTTGGCCTTTGCATTTTCACAGTATATGTTATGACTGGAACATAATATTTTACAGTAGCTTCTTGTTAGAGTACATTTTTTACAACTACTTTTCGTAGTTTTCATTTTGTACAGCAGAAAATATAATTAATTAAATTTTGATTTCTTTATATCAATTCAGTGTGTTTTGAGTAGTAAAGTTTACAAAATATCTATGATAATTGAAGGACATCTTGCTGTTCTTTTCCCCATGCCCAGATATTGGTGCTGATTCCCTCTGAAAATAGAGACGCCAGATCTATATCTAATACCCTGGAACAATGACAAAGTGGAGAATAACATTTTGTTAATCTTAAGAAAAGTTTTCTTTCCTTTTAGAAATGTTCTTAAAGCATTACAAAACAGTAGAGTGCATAAATGAGAAAGTGTATATGCGTCTGATTGATAATATATTTGACAATAGTAAACAGAATACCTCTAGGAAGAGTTAAGGTAGATGTACATTTTGATGATATAGGGCTTACATACAGCCTTTTCTTTCAAAGACTAGCATATGCTATTTACAAAATCAAAAGACTCAAACGCTATTTGGAACTTTCGTATTTTTTTAGAAAGTGCATATATCGACTGCCTACCCATCTGTACAAATACTTTCAGCTGCATACATGGCTCTGACACTTCAATTAAATTGTGTTATGATTTTGTAATTTAGATGGGAATTGGGCCACTGAGATATAACATTTTCTTGCAACTTTCAAATTTTAAAAGATTACTTCTACAGATTTTGAAATTATCTAGCCATTGTTTGATGGACTCTGAATGGTGGATGGAATTGACAATATTTATTTCTACTTGCATGTCCTAAATATTACAGCCACATTTTTTCTATTTGCTTTTGATGTATTAAGCTATAGATTCACAATGACTGTGATAGAGACATTTAAAAATTATGCAATAAATAATGCAAAAGACAATTTAGCTTAATCCTGCAAAAGACATGGAAAAATTCAGAAGTAACTTTTTAGGATGACAGTTCCTCAATAATATTAATGAAGGATATAGTCCTATGTAAGGTGCCTCATCTTTTTATGTCTAATACAGAGACTAGTAAAATTGCATTATATTCTGAAAAAAATTGAATTACAGTTACATGACAGTCCTTATGCATTTAGATATTTGAGATTGATTTGAAAACTGCAAGGGAATATGATTATATTTTTAAAGAGTCTTTGACTGAAGAATTTCTATCCCTTAATAAGTATTGCACATTCCAGTTAAAGTATTCTGTCTGTTGCCCAGTGGAAATGGACAGCCAAATCAAAACGTGCAAGGTAACTAGGAACCATCAGCCACATGAATAGGTAGGGTTTTTTTTGATTATACAAATAATGAAGGTGTGAGGTGTTTGGTGTTGACATGAATAAAGATGATGGCAGCTACTGGATTCGTCAGCTTCCAGCTCTGCTGTATATCAAGCAAAAAAAGAGAATAAAATGTAGAAACATATGGACCTGAGATAAAAGAGGCAAGGTAAAAAGAGAGAAAGGACTTTTAACTTATGTGCTTTGATGCTTTCTTGTCTTGTCCTCTTGGCATGTGGTGTTTTTACAGATGGTTCAAAACCTGTACAGCAAAAGGCAGGGCTTAAGGACTATGGATACTTCATCTTTTATTGTAATGTAGTTATTTATAAGCTTGTCATATCATCTGTATAGGCTATGTAGAGAGTCCTCAGTGAGGAATATTCAGGACAAGGGGCAATGGGCACAAACTGAAGCATAGGAAGTTCCGTCTGAACATGAGGAAGAACTTCCCTCTGAGGGTGACGGAGCACTGGAACAGGCTGCCCAGGGAGGTTGTGGAGTCTCCTTCTCTGGAGATATTCAAGACCTGCCTGGACA